>OGTJ01000084.1_pt1 | contig 65189 bp, 38 predicted proteins | sample 1574611 | NCBI WGS metagenome assembly OGTJ01 (sample SAMN03295858, study PRJEB24534) | human gut metagenome | isolation source: fecal sample 1 from infant 9 | host: Homo sapiens | place: USA: Pittsburgh, PA | collected 2014-07
TCATTCCAGGAAATACCGGTGCTTGATCTTCGTCAAGCGTTCAACCCTGAAACTAAGCCGCAATTTCTTTTTCAGTTGAGAAATGCCATGATCAATGTTGGTTTTCTACTCTTAAATCATTACGAGGAAATTGGTCCAACTGAAGCAGATCTTGCTGAGATTAAAGAACAGGCAGAGGAGTTTTTCGCATTACCCGACGAGGTGAAGTTAGGTTGTGAAATGACGAATTCAAGACACTTTTTAGGGTATACTCGTTTGGCGAATGAGATTACTGCATCCCATACAGATTGGAGGGAACAAATCGACCTTGCTACCGAACTTCCAGCTCCATCAGAAGATGAACCAATTTACAAAAACATCGAAGGACCAAACCTTTGGCCTGATGCCAGTAAGATTCCAAACTTTAGACCCACAGTGGAGAATTATATCTCAAAAATGACTAGGTTGAGTACAGTTGTGAGAAAACTTGTTTCTGAATCCATTGGCTTAGATAGTGACGCCCTTGATGGTTACTTCAAGCCAAACCAACAGTGCAAAATGAAACTCATATCGTATCCAGATGAGTCTGCGTTGGCAAGCACAAAGTCGGTTGCATTAGATGACACTCCATTAACTGGCCAAGGTGTTGGTCCCCACAGAGATTCGGATCTACTCACTTATATCTTCCAAGCTACTGACCATGAAAATTCCTTACAAGTGCAAAATTTTCAAGGAAAATGGATTACGGTTCCAAACATCCCCAATCACTTGGTGGTCAATAATGGACAGACATTGGAGGCGATAACTCAAGGTGTCTGTAAAGCCACAATCCATCGGGTATTGATTCCGAAACCGGGAAGCGGTACTAGGATTTCAATTCCATTTTTCCAGACCATTGATTTAGATTGTTTCAAAACTCCGGTGAAGGATATTCCTGAAGACATTATAAAATTGAAAGAGGAAAGAGATCAAAAGATTAAAGATTGGGCGGTTGATGTAGGATTTCAGTTCAAGCCGGATGTTGAAAAAGAGCCAATCGGCTACGCTGTGTTTAGAAACAGGATCAAATCCCATCAGGATGTCGCGAAAAGATGGTACCCCACTATTTTGAAGCAGGTATTGCAAGAATACTCCTATTAATATGTAGGTTATATATGAAATGAGCACAATATTTTGAGTGGCCTGTTTATGACAATTGAGTAAGGGGGACCCTCACTCGCTATTGATCATATGGGAATCCAATGGTCAACTTTTCTGCTACTTATCCTATCCGCTTCCCCATATTAGTGGGGCAGTAATAGTGTTCAAAACCAGCTTCCCAAAAAATTGGCTTTAAAAACGGGTTAATGCAGGTGCATGCAAGATTCGATCATTTCCAGAAACATGTGCTTCACCTCAACTTTCGACAGCCGCAACTTGGAGCTAGGCCCTGCAAAATGTCCATTACGAGTATGGAAAAGATGCCCCTCGCTATTTCCATTGCTGTGATTGCCAATGTGTTGTCACAGAAAGGGTTGATTCCGAATCAAAATTTAGAGCGTGCATAAATTTGAATTATTTACCCGGCAGGTATTATAATCATGAGGGTTTCTTGGTATAGATTATTTAAAACATGAACGATTCCCTCAAAATCATTGCTTTTGAGGGAAAATAAGGACTTTACGATGAAAGTGATAGTTATCGGTGCTACTGCCTACATAGCACAGCATGTGATCAAGGAATTGTTGAAAGAAAACATCAATGGCATTGGAACCGTTAGATCTAAAACAAAAGGAGTGTACCTATCAAGCTTGATTAACTCACAACATGATATAGTGCCCAATATTATGGCAGAAGGTGCATTTGATCAACTTTTGTCAGAAAACAGGGATATAAATTGCTTTATACACACCGCTTGCCCAGTTGATTTCAAAGCAAAGGACATACAAAATGAACTTTTGCAGCCAGTAATAGAGAAAACAAAAAGAGCGTTGCAGGCAATTGAAAAATGCGGCAATGTAAAAAATATAGTTGTTACTTCATTTACTGCAGCCGTGCGTGACTCTAGTGGGGGTAGAGACCGTGATGCCTGGATTACAGAGCTGAGTTGGGAACAAAATCACTTTAGAGCAAGGTTTAGTTTCACCTAGATTGGGGTACGATGCTGCAAACACGTACGCAGAAAAGGAGGTATGGAAGTTTTCCGAAGCTCATAAGGATTTCAATGTAACCACCGTGAATCCAACTTTTGTATTCGACCCACAAGCATATGAGGTTAAAATTAAAGCAAAAATCAATGAATCGGCCGAAATCGTCAATCGCGTATTGAAATTGAAACCTACAGACAAAATTCCACTCCATGTTGGGCGTTTTGTTGATGTTCGTGACGTGGCAAAGGCTCATGACGCCGCAGCCAAGAAACCAGATGAGTTTAATGGTAGAAGATTAATGCTTCTTCATACAGGATGTTCCAACGAGTTGATTGCGCACATCATCAATCCAAAATTTCCAGATATGGCAATTTCAAAAGGACTGTTGAAGAAGCACAAACAACAATTTAAAGAGGGCGATATGAAGTGGGACAATTCAAAAACTAAGGCTCTCTTGGGCTTCGAGCTCAGGTGTTTGGAGGATTCGATGGTCGATACAGTGAAACAAATTATTGAGGCAAACTAAATTGCAATGTAATGGAATATGGTGGGTTATATGATAGAATATATGATAGAATGTGACCTTGAGCTTTCGCCCTACTTACTTACCTACATGAATTCTACGCCACAATTCAACGGAAAATGAAGTTTACGTGTATTATGCGACTATGAATCTCACTGGAACCGACTTACTTAGAATCAGATTTCTCATCTTTAGAGTCAGACTTTTCGCTCTTTTTGGCTTCTCCTTTGTGGTTCTCCTGGTAAGCAGAGTAGGCTTCTTTAGCACTGGCTTGGAAGTTGTCACCTTTAGAGAATGCTTGGAATGCATCTTTAGCGTCTTCCTGAGTGATTTTACCAGACTTGTACAACTCTTCTCCTTGTTTAAGTAATGAATCCATTTTGAAATTGGGTGTATTGGTAATTTGATTGAGGACGGGAAAACATTACCTGAAGTTTTGTTGAAATTTGTCCATCTTTATATACTCCAACAAATAAACAATAGAATTCGACGTAAAACTTGAAATTTGGTCCCTTACACAAAAATAGAACTTGAAACGATAAAAGTTGGTAATTGGCGGATATAAACCATCCTATGGGTAATGGCATGCCATCCTTAGTTCGTTGTCGAGGTGTTGTGCACACTGAATGATTTGTACAGTACATGAGCCAAGGAGATACACCAGGAAACTTAGCCCGAGTCCCTTATCTGGGAATTGACGAGTATTTTTGTGTCACCGACCATCTCATCCATGGAAAAAAGCCGAGGGTCAATGAAATTGCAAATAGTAGACGCGGTTTGCATCTGTCATATGTGGGCCATATCAAATCAAGTAGGTGTACATCTCATTTGCCTCTGGGCTATGGTGAAGGAGCTTTCACACATTGAGGTTTGCAGAAGGATTTTACTCTATTCAGTAGCGTTTGTTTTCAACCACCTATAAGTGAGCACATTTTCTACCCTGCATCAGAGTCAGATCTTTGTACCATCCATTCCAGCAGCTATTGAGTGATTGCAGCATCAACAGATGTTCTAAGCTCGTGCCTTATTGGGAGAGTTAATAGATTTCAAATAAAGAATCAATTTTCATTTCCCAATTGGGGCAAAATGTAAACATAGACTAAACAGATCAAAAAAAAAAGAAAAAAGTAGGACAAAACTGCACCCAAAAATGAGTTTCTATATATCAAGAAGTTACAAATTCTATAATGAAAGAATGTTGTGATTTATATTGCTTTGCTTTCCACTATTTCCATACTTTGATTGATAACACTCCATCAAGGATTTTACCAAGGCTCTTCGACTTTATTTTTGCATTTTTTGTATCGAAACCAAGCTACTTTCTTCCACAAGTGTTCCAACTTTTATTGCCAGTCTCTCAACCCGACGGCATATCCAAAACAATAGGTTACTTCTCCGACGTTTCAATCGTTGTCACACGATGACTAGCTTCTTCTCTAGGTCGCCAAGGCATCAGCAAGCACACGATATGGGAGACATTTCTCAATCAATGGAGAATGTTTCAATATCAAGCAATATGATGGACATCGATACAAGCTATAGGTCTCCTGCTCAGAACAAAACCGTTTACGGGACATACAACTCCAGTCCAACTAGGGGACAGATCAACAAAGAGAATATAACTCCGTTGAACTCGCCAACAAAATCGATATTGCATAATTCTCCAGCCGCTGGAGCACATTATTCCAAAGGTGGGGCCTACCAATCACTGCAACCTTCAACTCCTACGCCAGTCCACCAGCGCGATGTTCTTGCAGCTAGTAACAACAACCAAAACAGGAGACGGACTCTTCAAGATAATATCAATCAATTGCAACCACCACCAAGTCAACGGTTCAAGCTCACACATGAAGAGTTCCAAAAACGCGCTAATAACCCAAAGACAAAAAGGTTGGCCTCAGTTGCGCAATTGTACTTTTTGGATTATTATTGTGACATGTTTGATTATGTCATTAGTAGAAGAGAACGATCGCAATTGGTGGAGAACAAACTTCTTACTGACCCAAATATCAATCAAGATCCTCAAAGACAACAATTAGAATGGAAAAGCTATATTGGTCGTGAAAGAGCTTTTTTAAGAAAGAGGAGATTGAAACCCAAACACAAGGACTTTGAAATGATCACCCAAGTTGGACAAGGTGGGTATGGACAAGTGTTTCTAGCTAGAAAGAAAGATACCCGTGAAATTTGTGCGTTAAAAGTGTTGAATAAGAAATTGCTTGTGAAATTAGATGAGACTAGGCACGTTTTAACAGAGAGGGACATTCTAACAAACACTAGAAGTGAATGGTTAGTGAAGCTTTTGTACGCATTTCAAGATCCAGAAAAAGTGTTTTTGGCTATGGAGTTTGTACCTGGGGGGGACTTTAGAACATTGTTGAACAATACTGGTTATTTGATACCACCCCATGCTAGGTTCTATATCAGTGAAATGTTTGCAGCTGTCAATTCGCTTCATGAGTTGGGATTTACCCATCGTGATTTGAAGCCAGAAAACTTTTTGATTGACTCAAAGGGTCATATCAAGCTCACTGATTTTGGATTAGCTGCGGGTACTGTGTCGAATGATAGAATTGAATCCATGAGATTAAGGTTGAAAAACTTGGAAGATTTGGAAGAATATCAAGTGCCATCAAGGATGATGATGGAAAGACAAAAGATTTTCAAGCAAAGTCAAGGGCATCACAACTTGGCAAACTCCATAGTTGGTTCACCTGACTACATGGCATTAGAAGTGTTGGAAGGAAAGAGCTATGATTACACAATAGATTACTGGTCATTAGGGTGTATGTTGTTTGAAGCTTTGTGTGGGTACCCACCTTTCTCCGGTTCCAAACAGGATGAAACATATCACAATTTGAAGAATTGGAAGACGGCATTACGCAGACCTCAAACAAAAGATGGAAGATACGTTTTCAGTGATCGTACTTGGGCATTGATTACCAAATTAATCGCCTCTCCATCCAACAGATTGCGTACTTTCAAGCAAGTTCAACAAATGGCATATTTTGCGGATATCAAAAGCTGGAATAACTTGAGAGAACGTACACCACCATTCACTCCTCAATTGGATAATGAGGAAGATGCTGGTTATTTTGATGACTTTGAGGATGAAGAAATGATGATGAAATACAAGGACGTTTTTGCCAGACAGGAGCAAAATGAACAACTATTGGAGAGGAGTAATGTAAAGAGAGTTGGACAAAACAATTTTATTGGGTTTACATTCAAACACAAATCAAATCCAAATAATAAATTTGGTGCAGGGGAAATCAACTTATTGAATGTAGGTGGTGCTGTGGATGCCAATTCAAGATTGAATCCGTTGGCCACTTTATACTGAAGGGTGATGCCTTTTTTCTTTTTTGCATAGTAATCGAAAGACATTTTAAGTTTCATTCCCCCCTCCATATGTAATCTTTTTTTATCTTCGTTTCAATAGCTTCCCGCTGTTGCTTGTGTAACACCTCCACCGTGGTCGCACTTTTGGCAATCAAGTCAAACAATTGAGACTCGGTGAACTCTCCCGCACTTTCCAAAAGTAACAACTTACCAACCTTACCCTCTTCTATGCTGAAACAAATCACATGATGAGAATCGCTAGTGGCAATGATATCTCCGGTCGGGTCATAAATTAAATTGCCCAGATTGATGCAAACACTTGTCGATGCAAAGCTCAGGTACAATGCCATGTCAGCATCAATCAAGGCAAAATAGCATCCGTTTATTGCCGCGTTCAATTCGTTGCATGTATATTCTGGTTGTTCATCAACCACCAAGAACTGAATCACAATTTGAATCAATTGTCGAGGATACTTGTACCTTATTATGAGTGACTGGAGTAAAGAACGCAATTTATCCTCGAGTAGTTTTTCCCTAGTGGTCGAAAGTCCCAGGGAAGGACGTACTATTATTTCTAGGCTCGCTTGCGTGGGTAGTTCTTGACGCACTTTTGGCTCTATTGGTCCTGAAACTGATACCAAGCATTTTGTTCCATTCATGGTTAGTTCAGCTGATCCATCAGCATTGCTTAGTACCGATGTATTTACTTCCATGATTGTAAATGTAGTAAACTCATCTCCATCATCTCTGAATTTTTGAACTTTTTTATTTTTTTTTTGTTCAACTTTATCTCAGTGGAACCATGGCTGATTACGAGAAGCAATTGCTTGAAGACTTGGATAGTTCAGATGATGATGACGATGCCCTTGTGAGCTCAAAAGAGGACTCCCTACAGCAGCTGTTGGCCGATTTGGTTGCGTTCAATGCAACTACGAGTCCGTTTCAAGTTGTACTAGAACACCCAGACATTGAGTCCGTAACGGAGTATTCGAGACTATCTAAGGTTTACCCTTTGATACCAATGTTAAAGGCAAAATTCGAGGAACAGTCATTAGATGACAGCAAGACTGATTATTTGGAGTTGTTAGCCGAGATTGATAACGATGCAGAATTCCAATCTGAAGAGTACAGGTTTATTGTGACTATCAACGAATTGTCGTCCATCATAAACAACGAAATTCTTGCATTTTCCATGCTCTTGAAGATGCAATACAAGTTGGTGTTTCCAGAGTTAGAGAGTTTAGTACCCAACAACGTCGACTACGCAAGAATAGTCTTGATAATCAAACAAGATCTTGTCAATATTAAAAACTATGAAACAGAGTTGAAAACAATCATGACCAACGACAAAAGTTTACTTCTTGTAATATCAGCATTACAACAAGCACGGGGTGGATTTAAGTTGTCGGAAGGGGATTGGAACAAGATTGTGTCATGTGCTTTGTTAATCCTTAAGTTGGATGAGATTCTACAACAATTGTCAAATTTTATATCAAGCAAGCTTGCCAAATTTGCACCTAATGTTGCGGCAATCATTGGGCCAGTCGCGTCATCCCAATTATTAATTGCAACGGGATCTTTGAAACAACTTGCATTGACGCCAGCATGTAATATCCCATCTTTAGGGATTAGAGATCTAGCGACGAGCACCAAAACTGCCTCAAGAAATATAAGGCAAACTGGTTACGTCTACCATAGCGATCTTGTCAAGTATCTCCCACCAGAAATCCAAAGATCAGTAATGCGAATTATTAGTGGCAAAGTGATTTTAGCAGCAAGAATTGACCTAGCTAAATCCGCTCCTGATGGAAAGTTAGGAGAGAAGTTTAAGTCCGAGATAGAGACAAAGATTGACAAGCTATTAGCACCACCAGAGCAGGTACCAAATAAGGCATTACCGGCTCCCATTGAAATCAAGTCGAAAAAGAGAGGTGGCCGCAGGTTCCGCAAAATGAAGGAACGGTTTCAAATGTCGGAGTTGCGCAAGGCGCAAAACAAGATGGAATTTGGTAAACAAGAGGACACGATTATGGATGATTTTGGTGAAGAGATTGGTCTTGGTATGAGCCGGTCTGGTGGAGGCAATAGATTAGGGCAAATACAGATTAACAAGAATACCGATGCAAGAATGTCAAAAGCAATGGCCGAGCGGCTACATAAGCAAAAAGTAGCTGCGAATGTTGAGAATTTTTGGGATGAGGATTTTGATAGTATTATTTTGCTGAAACCGGTGAAGAATACAACCCCAAATGAGTCAGAGAGTAGATGGTTAGGTACACTGATGAAGAGCAAAGCTAAACTTGAGTCGAATCCAGAGAAAAAACGAAAGTTGGAGTAGAGTTTTATAGAATGCATAGCTTGCTTGGAATTTAATGAGTCAATACGAAAAACAACAAAAAGACAAAAAAAAAAATTTTCAGATTTGAGTGTGGTTCCTATATATATGCTTCCAAGCCGTGTGCATCTCCTCTCAAGGCCCAATTTATACAAATTAATATTACGGAATAGACTATACTTGCAACGTGGAGTACAATTTAGAAACATGAGTGACATTATTAAAGAAAAGCCAGTTGAAGCAGCTTTGGTTGAAGTAGCTGAATCTTCAGAACTGAAACCAAAGACTGCAAAGGAATTGGAGAAAGAAAGGAAGAAAGCTGAAAAATTGGCCAAATTTAATGCCAAGAAGGCCAAGCAAGCAGAATCATCCAAGACCAAACCTGAGGAGAAGAAACCAAAGAAGGAAAAGAAGGAAACAGCTCCTGTACCCGAGTTTGTGGACAATACGCAACCAGGTGAAAAGAAAATATTAGCTTCTTTAGACGACCCTGCTTTTAAAGCATATAATCCAAAGAATGTTGAAAGCTCGTGGTATGCTTGGTGGGAAAACCAAGGTTACTTTCAACCAGAGTTTACTGAATCAGGTGAAATAAAACCGGAAGGATGCTTTTCGATTCCCTGTCCTCCTCCAAATGTCACTGGTGCTTTGCACATAGGACATGCATTGACCGTATCGATTCAAGATACTTTGATCAGATGGAACAGAATGCAAGGGAAGACCACTTTGTTCATTCCAGGGTTTGACCATGCTGGTATTGCAACTCAATCAGTTGTTGAAAAGCAAATTTGGGCCAAAGAAAAGAAAACTAGACATGATTATGGCCGTGAAAAGTTTGTTGAAAAAGTTTGGGAATGGAAAGAGGATTACCATGCGAGAATCAAGAACCAATTCAAGAAACTTGGTGCATCATACGATTGGACAAGAGAAAGGTTTACATTAAACCCAGATTTATCTGAAGCAGTCACTGAAGCATTTGTTAGAATGCACGAAGATGGAACTATCTATAGAGCTTCTAGATTGGTTAATTGGTCTGTTAAATTAAACACTGCAATTTCGAATTTAGAAGTGGATAACAAAAACATTCCAGGCAAAACCTTATTGTCAGTTCCTGGTTATGAAAAAAAGATTGAGTTTGGAACATTGACCTCATTTTCATACCCTGTTGAAAATTCAGACGAGAAAATTACAGTTGCAACTACTAGACCGGAAACTATCTTTGGAGATACTGCAGTTGCAGTACATCCAAATGATCCAAGGTACAAACATTTGCATGGAAAATTTGTCGTTCATCCATTTGTTAATAGAAAATTACCAATTATTACTGATGCAGAAGCTGTCGATATGGAGTTCGGTACAGGTGCTGTCAAGATCACCCCAGCGCATGATCAGAACGATTACAGCACTGGTAAGAGAAATGGTTTGGAATTTATAAACATTTACACCGATGATGGTTACCTCAACGAAAATGCTGGTCCGGAATGGAAGGGAATGAAGAGATTTGACGCGAGAGCCAAGGTTATTGAAGAGTTGAAAAAGAAGGATTTGTTTGTTGAACAAAAGGATAACGAAATGACAATCCCGCTTTGCTCGAGATCCGGGGACGTTATTGAACCATTATTGAAACCTCAATGGTATGTCAACCAACAGGAAATGGCCAAGGAAGCTATCGCTGCTGTTAAGAATGGCGATATCACAATTACACCAAAAACATCTGAAGCCGAGTATTTCCATTGGATGGAAAATATTCAAGATTGGTGTATTTCCCGTCAGTTATGGTGGGGTCACAGATGCCCAGTATACTTCGTTGAAATAGAAGGTGAAGAACATGACAGATTGGACAATGATTACTGGATTTCTGGTAGAACCCAAGAAGAAGCTTTGAAGAAAGCTACTGCTAAATTTGGCGGCAAGAAATTCACTCTTTCACAAGATGAAGATGTTTTGGATACTTGGTTTTCATCCGGTTTGTGGCCAATTTCTACTTTAGGATGGCCACACAAGACCAAAGATATGGAATTGTTTAGCCCAATGTCAATGTTGGAAACTGGATGGGACATTTTGTTCTTTTGGGTTTCAAGGATGATTTTGTTGTCATTGAAAATGACTGGGAAAGTTCCTTTTAAGGAAGTTTTCTGTCACTCTTTGGTTAGAGATGCACAAGGTCGTAAAATGTCAAAGTCCTTGGGAAATGTTGTTGATCCATTGGATGTGATTACAGGTATTCCATTACAGGGGTTACACGACAAATTACTCATTGGTAATTTGGACCCTAGGGAATTAAAGAAAGCTACTGAGGGTCAAAAATTATCTTATCCAAATGGTATTCCTGAATGTGGTACTGATGCATTGAGATTTGCTTTATGTGCATACTCAACTGGTGGTAGAGACATCAATTTGGACATTTTGAGAGTTGAAGGTTACCGTAAGTTCTGTAACAAGATTTATCAAGCCACCAAGTTTGTTTTGGGTAAATTGGGCAGTGATTATGTGCCTCCTATGTCAGCTTCACTAACAGGTAACGAATCACTTGTTGAAAAATGGATATTGCATAAATTGACAACCGCAGCTAAAAACACTAATGAAGCATTGGAGGCGCGTAATTTTGGTGATGCGACAAATCACATTTATAATTTTTGGTACGACTTGTGTGATGTTTACATTGAAAACTCAAAAGCTTTGATCCAAGATGGTACACCAGAGCAAAAGAAATCAGCTCAAGATACTTTGTACACCAGTATAGATGGTGCATTGAGGTTGATTCACCCATTTATGCCATTCGTCACTGAGGAAATGTGGCAAAGATTACCAAGACGTGAAGGAGACAAGACTGAAACCATTGTCAAGGCTAAGTATCCAACTTACAACAAAGAATATGACAATGATGATGCGCTCAATGCGTACGACTTGGTCATTGATATCACCAAAGGTGCCAGATCATTGTTGTCTCAATACAATATTTTGAAGAATGGTCAGGTCTTTGTTGAGTCGGCTAATGAAAAGATTTATAAGATTGCTTCTGATCAACAAGATTCAATTGTTTCCCTCATTAAAGGTGTGGAGAAAATCTCTGTTGTCAAAACAGCACAGGAGGTTCCCTCAGGGTGTGCATTACAAGCAATTGGCCCTGACTGTACTGTTCACGTTTTGGTCAAGGGACAAGTTGATTTGGATGCTGAAATTGCTAAAGTCACAAAAAGATTAGACTCAGCAAGAGAAACAAAGAAGAAGAATGACGAAGCTATCAGTAAATTCACCGAAAAGACCAAACCAGAGGCTATTCAAAGTGCCAATCAACGTTTGGAAAAAGTCACTGCTGAGATTGAGGGTTATGAACAAACTATTGAAATATTGAAAAAGTTGAAACTTTAAAGAAGAAGTAGATACAATTATATAGTATATAATGAACAGAAGGTTATTATATTGAGGGCAATGATGACTGAAGCTGGTAGGGAGTGGTTGCATTGGGCTGCATTTCAAGTACTGCTTGTGCCGAAATTCCAAAATTTTATAGCCTTGTATTCCCCCTCTTTTATCGAATATAAAGCACTATTACCCCTTGAAGTCATCATTTTCGCAAATTTTCTAGACTCTTCTTCCCAAACCATCTCACATCAATTTCACAATAGATTCATTACTTAAACAAGGAGAAGAGTTGTACAAGTCTGGTAAAATTGCTCAGGAAGACGCTAAAGATGCATTCCATGCATTCTCTAAAGGAGATAACTTTCAAATCGGTGCTAAAGAGGCGTACGCTGCTCACTGGGGAAACCACAAGTGATACTAAAATAAGAGGCAGGAGACTGAGCCCAACAATGACAACGATGACAAGGATGAATCGAAATAGTGAAACTTAATATACGACTATGGAATACTAGTTTGCCAAACCTTTGTGTAAAATCCGTCTAATAAAAGGATATGCTCTACTTTACTTGGCATCGAGAAGTTGTTTAACTGCGTCAACTACCGATTTTTCAAGTGGAATAAACTCAAAACCCAAAAGCTTTTTAGTTTTGGCATTGTCCCATTTCAGATTTGCTTTCTTCAATTCTTCATCACTTTTCTCAATACTTCCTTTTGGAATGTCAGCATTTGGAAAATGTTTGTTAATAATAACAGCAAGAAGTTCATTGGTCCATGCCGAGTCAATGAGTAACAACCTTTGCCCATTGAACTGATTTGGGTGGTTAACAGCAGCAACATGAGCTTTTGCCACATCTCTGACATCAATGTATAATCCGGTAAGTCTAGGGATAGCGTCATCTGGACTCAAGTTCAAAACTTTGTTGATGATCTCTGCTGACTCATTTAGCTTCTCTTTATGTTTTACCTCGTACGCTTGAGGGCCAAATACAAAAGTTGGATTGACGGTTGTCACATTGAAACCCGTGTGTGCATTAGCAAACTTCCAAACTTCCTTCTCAGCAAAAGTTTTGGCTGCAGCATAACCCAACCTCGTGCTTTTCAAGCCTTGCTCAATGGTGATTTCATTCCAAGCGGATTCTTCTAATGTACTATTCGAAGGTCTGTTGCCGCTTGAATCACGAACAGCCGATGTTGACGACGTAACAACGATGCTCTTTACATTGCTGCCAAACTTGTCAATTGCTTCCAACACGTTTTTGGTTCCCTCTATTGCTGGATCCAAAAGACCAGTTTGTATATCACTAACTTCGAAATCAACTGGACTTGCTGTGTGAATAAAACTCTCAATATTTTCGTTGTCTTGTAAAACCTGATCAAAGGCACCTTTTGACGCGATATCAGGTACCACCACGTAAGAAAAACTCTTTGAACTGATTAACTTCGACAAATAGTCACCCTTTGTTTTTGTTCTAACTGAACCAATCACTTGAAAACCTTGTCTCAAGAGTTCCTTAACTACGTGCTGAGCAATGAAGCCTGTTGCACCTGAGACAAATACTGTCATTTTGCAATTGATGCTATGGGATAAATTAGTAAGTTACTGATGAGTTTGTTATACTTGTGAAAGACGAGGGCGTATTTTGTTGAACTTAAAAAAAGCTTCAGTTTGCAATTGATTAGTAAGATTTTTGTTTTGTATTGCAGCAACTGTGGCTCGGGACGCGGTTAGCTCCGTTTCTTGACGCCTATCTCCACACTTAATTACTTTTCCTGAATCTGACACTCTTGAGCAACTATGACAAATATTGCCTGGTACGAGAGTAAGCCTGACGGATGAGTATATTTCAACAAAAAAGTGCATTTTTCTGCACATTTCAACGCAATCATATGCTAGAACTTCGAGCAACAATTCTCTCCTCGTAGGAGGCTATCAAGACCCCTACAACTCCCGAAAAGGTTGTGATTAAGCTTTTTCCTATCTAAATGCTCTACATCTCGTTTTGAATGTTAAAAAAGACCCATAATCATCATCCCAGCTTTGCTAATAGGAAATGGAACACAGCACGATGAGGAAATTACCCATAGTCACCAAACTTGTTGATTATTAAGCTCAGTTGTAAAGGGATAGGCTTGAATTAGTAGCCATTCATTGTACCATGGCGTCGTACATGTCTCAACCAGCTGTCGGTTTCGTTTTTGGTTAAATGTGGCATGTAAGGGGGGAGGGCCTTTTTAAAAGTAGGCGGGTGGGTTATTTCGCCTGATGTCGGTTATAAGGCGTGACATAGAGGTCAATTTTTACACAGACTTTTTCGGTATATTTCCGAAACAGCGTGTGGTGTTATAGTGGCTCCTTCTGCATTTTTGGGTTTTTGGAAATGAGTTTTGAGAAGCGCAAAAGGTTATATTTTGTATTGAAGAAATTTAATTCTACGAAAATTGGAACAATAAACAGATTTTATGGCGTGGTATATGTCTTTCAAACTGCTATCCGTTTCGTCGACACATGTTGGAGCCATATTTCTCTTGAGTAGTGTAACGTTTGTAGATGCTTACATGAGCGACATATGTTTCGTGGGCTTGTTTTCTACGCACCTCATTAGCACTTTGAATTATGAAGTCATTATTGTCACCGTCGTCACTAATTCGTGGTAAACTCTATAACGGGCCAACAACTCATTATTCATCTCTCATTCTTTTGTTTATCTTTAGTCCCAATTAAGATCAATCAATTATTTAGTAAAAGAGTCATGTTTTATGCAATGCAATAGTCTGATGTTTCTTTTCTCACTATATTTGTGCTGGTAGTAAAAGGCTGTTTTAGTTGTTTGGTTAAAAATCACCTTACAAAATCCAAAATATAATTTGTGCGTTAAGAATGGAAATGAAAAAAATAAAAAATTGTCTATGTTTGGTAATTCAATATGTGCATACCAACCAAAAACAAACGGATGTTTAGTTTTAGTTTAGTTTTGTTTGTGCTAATGCCGAAAATATCTACACGACGGTGTGGGCTCCACTGCTACTCGTTGTGGGATTGTTCATTCTTTTGCCGTCGGCATCAACCGATTTCACCGATTCGTGGGGGTGGGCGATTCATCTTTTTTTTCTTAACAAACGTTTTTGTTCGGAGTTTTGATTGAATTTTGTGCTACAATTAGTACCACTCAAAAATCTTCCACACTTCCGGAGGGGGTCTTTTACCATACAAGCACCTTTACAAAACATAGTGTAGATATACCGCATTGAGGAGTACGTTTACCTTTCATAGGCACATAGCACGGAGGTACCGTGCGTTCTTTCTATTCTTTTCCCTTCCATGTGTAGCCATACTTAGAGAAATGAATGGCTATTACTTCGCCAATGCAGGATGAGAGTCACAAAGCAGTTGCACCACAATTTAAACTACGCATTTTGCGAGCATTCATGTGAGAAAAAACCCCGTGAGTTGTATAGATAGTGGTGGGTCGTACGATTAACAGTAAATGATTGTCGCGAAGTATTAGTCGTTGCAATGGTCTACTGAATCTGGTCTAGACATTTGTTGTCCCAAATGCTTTGGGAACTTCGAGACTGTGTTTCCTATGAAATGCAAACAATTTATCCAACTGTTGTGTGTGTGGGGCTCAACCGTTTGTTGTACAGAGACACACCACACCACACCATACTTCCAGATACACAATCTCCAAATCAATCAGATCAGGTTTCAATTGTTCGGTGATGACTGTATATACAGTCTTTATTACATAATATATTACATAAGTGTCATAGTAGTCGAAATAAGAATTCTTTTTTTGTTATTTTTTTGTTGAGTGAATGACACACTTGCACAACAACAAGACACAAAGAGTGTAATAGACTAGACCACACCATCACCCGCTTTTGCATTTTTTAGAACACCACCACCACCACAAATTGGGAAACGAAAACGCTTAGTTGGGATCTCTACTCATGAAAAATAAACATTGATGTTATACGGACATGTGACGAGCTTGGTCAGTCGTGAACAGTCATGCAGAGAGGACGAGTTGGATGTTGGACTTTTTACTCACAGTTGTAATGCCGAGGGAGGAACATTCAATGTAAGTTTTCTTACGAGCACAAAGTTACCTTTGAGGACAAGAAACGAAAGAATAAAACAGGGTATTTTTTTTGTTCTCGGAGTTTCCAGTCACTTCGACTCGTCAAAGGAGAGAGCTGGCCATAGGGAACGACCGGCATAATATGAGAAAAGCTTGAAACCCGGTACAAGAAGTTTAAAACTGCTACCACTCAAACAACCCGCATTAAAAAACCAACTGCCCAACCCGAAAGTGATACAAACATAAACAACACTTGAAGAAAATGCTTGTTATTACATCACAAAAGGTAATGTAATTTACAGTCTGAGTTCTGCATGCTACTTAAAAAGGTAAAAGTTTAACTTGTAAATGTAACAAGACGGAACTAAAGCTCCTGTACATTCGTGTAAATAGCTGCTACATGAATAAGCGCCCATGTACAGTAAACAAAAAAAAAAAAAGAAAAAGGAAGCGCTGGCCAATATTAAACGCTGAAACCATGTTTTGCTTCAATCCTCGTCTTCTTGTCAAAGAAGAACACACCGGAGTCTACGTTTTGTGTAAGCTTTGAAACACCACCACAACGAACCTTTAATCATACTATGAGAACTTTAATTTAGTTACCAAAGAGCACCACCACATTTAATAAGAAAAAGAACAATAAGATTTTAAGAGTTTAGCGTCAATTTGTATCACAAGAAGATCTCCATTTTGTACCATTGTAGTAATACTCTAAAATTTTTTTCTTCTCCATAAAAAAGAAGAAGTACATCAAACAGTAACAAGTTCACACAGAATCACACGATGTGCGGGTTTCCTTAAATTTCAATAAAGTACATATATAATACAACTCTGTTTCCCTTTTTTTTCCTATATCTCATTACTCTACCCTCTTGGTTATCAAAAAAATTATCTTACGTTAACTCACAGAATATCCTTATACCAGAGTAACAACCAAATATCAAATTATTGCTATTGAGTTTGCTTATTAATTCATACAACTACAATTACAACTGCTATTGCTACTACAATTACAACAGAAATCTCATATCATAACTGATCACTAAAGCTATCTACGATGTCTACTGAACAACCAGCTACTGCCAATGTTGGCAATCAAGATGAAATTACTCCATACAGTGAAGGTCAACAAGATGCATCTCACAACCCAAACAAAGATGTGTATGGACCACACTGGGGTGAAGTTCGTTCTGAAGGGGATTACATTTATTTCGGTAATGAAAGGTACTTGCGTTCCGATTTGGCTCAAGCCTTTGGTGGTATGATGAACCCAGGTTTGGCTCCACCACAAAAGACTGAATATGCAAATCCGGCTCCGTTGGGTTTAAGTGGTTTTGCATTGACCACATTTGTCCTTAGTTTAATCAATTGTGGTGCTAGAGGTGTTCACATTCCAAATATTCTTGTTGGGTTGGCTTATTTCTACGGTGGTGCTGCTCAATTGCTTGCTGGTTTCTTTGAACTTATTTTGGGAAACACTTTTGGTGGCGTTGCATTGTGTTCATATGGTGGATTCTGGATGTCTTGGGCTTCAATTCAAGTTCCTGCATTTGGTATTATTGCTGCTTATGATGGACACGCTCAAGAACTTGAGTTTGCTGTTGGTCTTTTCCTTCTTGCTTGGGCTATTTTTACATTTTTCATGATGATTATGACCCTCAAGTCTACATTAGCATTCTTTTCCATCTTCTTCTTTTTGACGCTTACATTTTTGTTATTGGGTATTGGATCAATTTCTGCAAGAGAAGGTGTCACTAAAGCTGGTGGTGTTTTTGGTTTATTGAGTGCATTTGCTGCTTGGTATAATGCTTATGCTGGTATTGCTAATCCACAAAACAGTTATCTTGTGGTTAAGGCACTTCCATTGCCAGATTTGGAAGACCGTTGGAGAGGAAAGGAAAAGACTAGCCAAGCTTAGAGCAGAATAAGGCCAATGCTTTTTAATCTGATTCCCTTTTTTCTTTAATTAATAATAACGAACTATCGTCTTCTCCATCTACTAATTTTGTTAATACATGTTTATTCTAATTTGTTTATGATTTGTAAACGGGCTTGCATTTTAATAACAATTATTTATTTTGAAGAGACGTCTGTTATTGTAGAATGCCAATATAGGATTTTCAGTGTTTGTATTCAATTGATATCTCTCCAGCTACTAAACTTAGAAGCATGGTTGTCTAGCAAAGTACACTCAGCTTTGATACCTGGTTCATAATCTTGCCCATTCAGTACAATTGTAAAAAATAAACTTCATTAGTACTTGTCACGTCAATGTCGGAGTTCGATTAACTTTCGGTTCCACTAAATTGTAAGAGCGGATCTAGAATAAGACGGAAAAAAATAATTGCCGATACAAGACTTGACCACTTTACAAAGACACAATTGTTTCAATGCGATAGACATGTGTGTATATATGTATTATTATACTAATGCTTGCTATGTGATGGGAACTATAAATTCGAAAGAGGAATGAGAACGCGATATGAAATTACTCTCTCCCTGATTCTTTCCTGCCCTTGACTAACTAAAAACTGGTCTAACCTGTACCAACAAATCCTCATCTTGTTCAACATTGATGATTGTTCTAATGAAATTACGCAAATCCAGCGATAAGTTGCTATAATTGATACCTAAATCATCACTGCACAATAATAAACAATCTGGTTTTAGATTTTTCAATATTTGTAAATACCCTTGTACATTCGAACACTTTAATAGCTTAAAATTTGGTGGTATTTTCAAATTCAAGTCATCTTCATTCAAATTTGGTGGAATAATGAAAATCATATTCTCTTGTGTAGTAAGTATGTCATTAAGCGGCAATTGTGACGATAGGAATGATGATGAAAGTGTGATTGCAATTGACTTGTTGAGGTACTTTTTAGATATGGTGAACGATTTAGTAGTTGATAACGACGTCTTACCTTTGGACTCTTGTTGTGATGATGACGATGATGATGATGATGACGATTTAATATATGAGTCGTACACTTTGTAAGATATGGCCACTGCTGACGTTGCTATTAGAGCTGCCAAGTATAATGTGGGGTTTCTTTGTGCTTTTCTGCTCATCATAATTGATTTGGTTGGGAATATATATGTATATGATAAAAGTGCCTGGCGTGTATATCTCAATTGTAAAAACTATGTGTGGTTCTGTTATCTGTATCACACACAAAAGTAAATATCAAAAGGTGATTTATATCTTGATGTAAATTGTGGATATGTCAAATGTTTTATATCTTCACAGTGTCTTTTGGAACCTCCTTTTGGTGGCTATATATATATATATATACAAATAATATACTTTTGTATAATGAGGTTTGCTAAGAAATGATATTGCCAAAAATTTTTGTTGAGACAATTTTGTTTTAATTTCTTTTTTTTTCTTTCTGTGAACGTTTGGCGTTGGTGTGTTTAAGCTTTGAAAACTGAATTTTTGCAGACAAATGGGAATGGTGAGCTAGAGTTCTGGGTTCTGAGTGTAAATTTGATAGATATAAAGTAGTTATTTAAAAGGAGATGTGGAGAGTGAAATAGCTTCTCCTTTTATTGTAGCTCATTTGAAATTGGTTTGTGAATCATCTGATGTAAGTTCATCAGCCCACAGAATCATTCCGTCGATTTGGTAGCAGCTTTTCACGTGATTACATTTATTCTTTTTTCCCAACAAAATTTTTTTTTTTTTTGCGTCTAAAGGGGGGAAGGGGGTGCGGAGTGTGGAGTGTGGCGTGTGGAGTTTGGAGGGGAAGAGGAACAAGTAGAAAGTTGTGAGACAGTATGTTGGTGGTGGTGTATGCAGACCTCATTACGGATGTGGAGGGAATCTAGTCCACTTGTATCATAGAGTAAACCTGTTTGTCATAAAACGTAATACAGGTCATATATTATTGTCACTATGGAAGCAACATATTTACCACAACCACCTTCTCCTATTTATCCACTACGATTCAATTCTTTTTGTCACAGCCAGCAGCCCATCAAGCTCATTATTACTGTAATAGCCTTGTGAACACTTCATATCAGTATAAATACAATATTGCCTCAGGGTAGTCCTCAAATGCGGAGTTTTGAACCATCTTCATATGTATATGCCATGAATCACCGTCACTGAACCGCACTGCAAACTCTGCAATGTTTTTACGTATCTTTATTGCTTGGTCAACCCATAGTGGCACCTCATGTAATTGATTTTTCGCCACTGCTTGTGTGTCACATTTGTTACTTCCAACTACACAAGAGGCAACTAAATTTGGGTCCCTCCAGATCTCTGTGAACTGGAATAGGTGAAAAGTCCTGTAGGCACTTTGTCGCATGTATTCTCACCGTGTAACACATAACTCATATTTGATTGGACTGTATTAGACACTATGTTTGTCGTTATTCCAATCAAGCTTATCTTTATTTGTATGGTTCCCATATTCAATACAGCCTTGAACTTCTCAAAAAAGACCAAATAAAGAAGTCACTTTTTCTTCCCCTCATTTCTCCAATTTACAACATTGACATCTGAATTAAGTGTCATTTGTCCGTCTCTTCTCAAATGGGTTTGGACACTTGTTATTTTTGATAAGTTCTTTTATCCATACTTCAACCAGTGCCACCTCAAAAAATGTCAAAATGCCGCCTGTTCAACCGCTAAGGATAGCTAAACGGTCTTCAACAACTAAGCGTAAGTACAGTTTTAACTTCAAGTAGTTGCCGTCTAAGAGTATCTCAATGACTAATTATGGACTCATTTTCATTCAAAGTGTCTTGGGCCCCCTCTTTCATGTTTTCAAAACCTATGGAAATCTTGCATACAAATGATGGCCATGCACGCCAAATGCACTATCCACATATATTGCTTTTCTTTCAATGTTGCATCAATTCATCAAAGTGGGGCAGGGAATGCATTTCACATTTGACTAACGAATCCTACCCTTCATGTGCCAGAAGAAATAATGCAAGAATCAGAAGTTTGCAAATAAAGTTTGAAGATAAATCGTCAACGGTTGAATTATCTCTCCTCCCCTCCTCCTTCACAAAGCCACTCATATCGTTATTGTCTCAACAAATCTGTAAATTAGCTATCTGTATAGCAGGTAGCACATCAAATTGGACGGGGTTGCATGCCCTTTATCCACCTCGCAGACGTCGCCATGTGTGCTATTATCTGAAACCACCACAAAAGATAGTGTCTACGCGTGTGCGCAAACGGAATATGCTAAATTACTAAAAGGGGAGTGTGCATTGCGTTTTACATTTCCTAACATGGTAGTGCCACACGCAATTCTTAAGCACGCGAATTTCAGGCTCTATTCGGTTGAAGAGAGGCTGGTCCAAGAGGTTCAGGGAGACTAATCTATGTGGGTCATGTTGTTGTAGACCAACGGGTGGTTGCCCCCCCACAATCATAGCTGCTACGACCTCAACCCAATGTAACCTCAGTTCATGCGTCTGTTAAACCACAGCATCCACGTTTTCCCAAGCGGAAAACTTAAAACATTTTGGCCAAACGCTGTAACGTGGACCCGAAACTGCAACCACAACGATCTGGTAAAATTATTTTCTTGTACACTGTAATATGCAAAAGAACGTGTGTGTATAGTTACTACTCTTGGTGTAATTAGCGCATTGTCCGTATTAAGAAGGTAGTTTAAATCGCTTTCGTCGGAACTAATATTTTCTTTGTGCAACATTGAAATTTTTCAACTATGGCGTTTATCTAGTAATAACACGGTCCCCTCCAGTAGACACACATTCATCACTATTTAAATGGATTGAAATGTCTTTTACCATTCTTTCAGTTTCATTAAAATTTTCCTCAACTCCATAAGTCAAACTTTAGTTTCCAAGAATGTCACTTCATCCATTCACTCAAGCCAAAGACTACGAGATCAGATTAGCTGCAAAGTTGGTCAAGGATGCTTATCCAGCTTCAGCTAATGTCCATTTTGTTCAAATCGACAGATGTGATCCGCCCAAAAAATCAATGATCGATTACATCACTGCTGAAAGAGAAGGATTACCAACTCCAAAGATTCCAAGAGTTTTGTATTGTTACTATTATACCAACACGTTTGATTTCCACAAAGCCTTGGTCAATGTTACTGCCGGTCACGTCATCACCAAGGTGAAACAACCAAAAGGTGTAGTTGGTCCAAACTTGCCAGATGATATGATGGAACTTGAAGAATATTGCAACAAGCACCCCGCCGTGTTGGCAGAGGTTGAAAAGTTGAAATTGCCAAAAGGTTACACTATTAGAAACGATCCATGGATTTATGCTACTGATGACCCAAATGAAAAGAGACCATTGATTCAATGTTTCATGTATGTTTTGGCTGGTAATGGACATAGTGAATCCAACCACTATTCCTTGCCATTGAAATTTTCTCCAGTGTTTGAAGCTTTCACCAAGAAATTTATCAGGATGGATTACTTGCCAGGTGGATTTGATGAGACAACTACCCCGACTGGACCATGGCAAGAAGTTCCATGTAGGGAGTATCATCCAGACTTGAATGGTGAAACAGTAGCTAGAGATGTCAAACCATTGTTGATTTCTCAACCAGAGGGACCTTCTTTCACTGTTAAAGATGGTAAAGTTAAATGGCAAGGTTGGGAGTTTAGAGTTGCTCCAACTTGTAGAGAAGGTTTTGCCGTTTATGATGGTTGGTTCAAAGGCAGACAAGTGTTTTACAGAATTTCCTTGTCTGAAATGACTGTCCCATACGGTGATCCAAGAAAGCCATACCACAGAAAACAAGCTTTTGATTTAGGTGATTGTGGATTTGGTTCTTATGGTAACAGATTGAACTTGGGATGTGACTGTTTGGGAGTTATCAAGTACATGGATGGTCATAGTATTCATGCCAATGGTGAGCCAATCACTATTCCAAACACTGTTTGTATGCACGAACAAGATGATGGTTTATTATACAAGCACGTCAACTACAGAACATTGAATGCTGTTGTTGCTAGAAAGAGAATCTTTATTGTGCAAACCATTGCTACAGTTGCCAACTACGAGTACATTATCAACTTGAAATTTGTCAGTGATGGTTCCATTGATATTGAAACCAGAGCCACTGGTATCTTGTCCACCATGCCAATTGATGAAAATGTCAAGGTTCCATGGGGTACCATTGTTGCACCAAATTGTATGGCTGCTTACCATCAACACATTTTGTCATTTAGAATTGACCCTGCAGTCGATGGTCACAAAAACACTGTTGTTTTTGACGACACCAAGAAATTGCCAAAGGACAAGGACTTGAATCCGTTTGGCATTGGATTCGTTACCGACCGTCACTTTGTTGAGAAAGCTGGTTATGTTGATCAATCACCATTTACAAACAGAACTTACAAGATCATCAATGAAAACATCATCAACCCAGTTTCCAAAACTCCAGTTGGTTACAAGATCAATATGCCAGCAAGGCAAATGTTGTTGGCCGATAAGGATTCCTTCAACACCAAAAGAGCTACATATGCAACTCAACAGGTTTGGGTCACTAAATACCGCGACCATGAATTGTATGCTGCTGGTGAATTCACCAACCAATCTCAAAAGGATACTGGTGTTGGTGTTTGGGCCAATGGTGTTGACAACGTTAGAAATGAAGATTGTGTTGTTTGGGCCACTTTGGGATTCACTCATATTCCAAGAGTGGAAGATTTCCCAGTTATGCCAGTTGAGACTCACAATATTCAATTAGCCCCATTCAATTTCTTTGACAGAAATCCAGCTTTGGACATTCCTCAAGCTAACAACTCTTTCAACAAGAGTATCTTGGTTGAGGGTGAAGGCGATGATGCTTGTTGCAAAACTAAGATATAAGAGTCTGTGTAAGTGTGTAAGTGTATAAAGTATGAACTAATTGAAAGAGTTTTTGATATCGGTATATTTCTAATCATATTATTGTGTATTATTAAAATAATCTATTAAGAATGGTGTGTGCTTTTACGTTATGAATTAAATTTGTAGTTATTAAGAATTAGTCATATGTAAACAGAATACAATAGTTCATCTCCTCTTCATCCAACGACTTGATGTATAGACACTTTGACAATAAGTCCGGTTGGATTTCAATCTGGTAGTTACTCGACCACTCAATGCATTGTGACAATGACTTGACTATATGTACCGAAGTTCTAAATTTTGAAAAATTAATCAACTCAGGTGCATCCTTGGTAATGTTATCCTTGTTGACAAAAGTTGGTCTTTCGGCATTAAAAGTTAAATCTGATAAATATAACCCCACAAATGGAATACATCCTTTTGAAGGCGTAGCATGATTAATAGATAACCTAACATTCAAAAAGTTTTTCAACGGTGATGCCAATTCTTCCAAGGTTTTCAAAGTCAATATATCACCGGGAGGTAAGTTACGCCATGTGCTTTTGAAACCTTGCACCTTTTGTGACGTCAATGCCAAAATTACTTGCATTAAAGTTCCATAATTTTGCAAAGTTAAACAATGTTGAGCAATATGGATAAACCGAGAAATTATATTGATGCGTTCAACTTGGCTTTGAGTGAGAAGAATCTCTGATATAATCCAATTTACCATGAGATTGAACCTGGCAATAACCAAATTGACTCCTTTGTTTTTCATGTAATAGTCATCGTTGACTATTATCTCTAGCCAACTATTGACGGGTGTCAATTTCTTGTTCCACTTCAACTCAATCAAATCCTTCCAATCCACTTCCTGCAACATGTCCTTTTCAATTACGGTAAAGTGGTCGGCCAATGACTTTGAATCAAAGGACAACACAAATGAAATATGTGCATTGGTATCCATGATGTACCTCACCGACAAAAGATCACTTGAGGGAGAATAGTTGTCAAGGATAATTTTTGGTGAAGGGTGTTCCATTACCTCTAAATCATTAATTTTTCCTGGCTGTTGAAAATCAAACACATCCATTGCGATGCTTCTTTCTGGTGTCGAAGTTGAATGGTTGACGGAACTATCTGTCTTGAAAGTGGTACGCTTCCTGATTGGCGTTAATGGGGTAACATTACTAATATCGAAAGTTGACCCGATGGCATCTTCGGACCTTGCATCATTGATCTGACGAAGTATGTCCTCGGTATCTTCCACTTGGAAGTCACTGTCATTATCTTCATCATTTCTCTTTGGCGTAAACACAGGGACATTTTTCCCCTCCAATTTGTTGAATGCGTACTCAATTGGGTCCTCAGTAGACCTCATTGACTCATCGGGAATGGCGGCCAATTCTTTCAATGCGTAGGAGCTGATTCCCGGTATCACGATAGAGCCTCCCGACGAGCCAGTAACTGCCGTATTCTGTGTATGCTCAGCTCTGTTTGATTCCCGTCTGCTTCGAATAGCGACAGAGAAAATGGAACTATTGGCCATATCAGCTGAGGAATAACGTGATTGATTGTTCTTTTCAGAATTGATATCAACTTCGTTAAAGGGTAACTCTGTGAGTGCACGTAAAACGCTGAATCTAATACTTTTACGTGTGCTTTTTGAAGTTTGACGCGACATTTGTGATGACCTCAAGTTGATGGAAGGGCCTAAGCGATTTTCAATTTCCTCAACATCGGCCCTAAGGTTGTTGAATCCAGTTTTTTTGCGAAGACCGGTGTTATAGGTATGATTCCCCTTGCACGAGTTGCTATCATTAGTGATTGAGAATGCGGAGTCATAACTGAGATAAGACGCCATCGACTCTCTTTTGATGCCAGAGCCAATAGAGTTACGAGATATTCTCGAGATTCTTGGGTTGTAAACAAGGCTAGAGTGTGCACCTTCAATGTAGCTCACTCTTTTTGGTTTGACTGGTGGCGGACTCATGGCGATTCCCAATTCAGCTACTTCAGCATCGTACAGGGTAATATTGCTAGGGGTGGATATAGTGGAAGTCTCAAAAGATTGAGCGGATTGCGGGAAATTAAAGTTTGCTGCTTCATACACTTGATCATCTTTTGCCTTTGATCCATTGGTGATACAAAATTCATCAAATTCATCATGCAGCAAAAGGGTTTCCCTTTCTGCAGATGCATTTAAATCAACGGCATCATCGTCATTCCAATTGATACTTGCTGCCTTTTGGAACGACTCTCCTGAAATATTAAGTTCGTCAAGTATATTTTCCGAAATATTTCTTTGCACCTTGATAGTTTGGACCGGCCCATCTTCCTTTTCATTGATCAAGTTGTCAATCTTTATAATGTTCAATTCTGATAAGTCATTGATGTCAACATCGTCGTCATCATCGTTGTCATTCGACACTTCAATGGGTTGCAAGTCTACCTCTTGACGACTTGCCTCCTCTGGGACATCCACAAATCTATCTCCATCCTCGTCAATAAAACACCCGTCAACTTCGTGAATGATGCTGTTTGAGTTCGAGTCCATGTAGTACTGTATCAAATATTCTAATTCGTCAACGATTCTAGCGCTCAACACATCAACTCTGTTTCCAATATTCCGCTCATCCACTACATGCATAGCATCACATATTAAATCTCCAAGATTGTTAACTGAGGCATTTGAAGTTGATTGCTCTCTTTGAAGTGCCAGCGATGGTTTTATTTCGACATCAGAAGTGCGAGAATGTGCCGAAAGTGATCTTTTCCAGCCATCCATCAATTTTCTGATTGACTTTTTCCTCGAGAACTCGTCATGGTGATCCCCATCAAAAGCTGGGGGTAGAAACTGTGAATTGTCTGTTTGTGTTTGGAGTATATTCTCCTTGACAATTTTGCAATCCATTTTCTTGACAGGTGTTGGGGGAAGGATCGAATGAATTTTTGATGTTGGGAGCTTGACATTACCATTTGTTGAAAACCCGATTTCCTTATAAGGATCTGCCTTTGTTTTTCGGCTTTTGGTGGGTGTTGTCAGGTTCACATTTGGATCCTTTGTTTTTTTCAAATCCAAAGATGAATCTTTTATTTCCATTCGATTGTGCCTAGTTGTTTGAGCCAAAACCTTCTTATTTCTCAGTGGGTGTGGGTTACTTGAAGGTGTGCGTGGGGTTTGAGTTAAGTCTGGTGCTATAAAGGGTGATGATTTTGCCGAGATTTCAAATGAGGAGCCAAAAATGGGGGACCTCATCATTCTTTTATGTTTCTGCATTTCATGAATTTTGTTATTTATCGATGATCGAGATGACTGGTGGTGTAGTAAAAGGTTATTTATGGAAAATTGTGGATTTTCTTCTTGGCTTGAATCATCATCAAATATAAGCATCTTGTGATGGATCTTCAGATCGTATAATGAAAGCATGGCAGACCGACGATACGAAGGGTTTGTGTGTATTGACATTTCTGTATTCGATTTTGAAAGTCGGTTGGAGCTCTTGAGATCATTGGTTAACGGAATATTATACGTCGATAAAGTACTCTCCGTCATAATGATATTAATGTCAACTCCAAGGAGCCAAAATTTGTTCAATAATGAGAGCCAGTGCATTTTTAATTCTTTTAGGATTTTCGTCACATATATGTAGTCCCCAGTCAGCTTGAAATTGGTTTTGCAAATCAAGTTCGACTCCTTTATTATCCCATTAAGTGTCAGTGAGAATTGGTCGCATAGTTGGTGATTGTTGTCGAAATCATCAATAAAATAATTGATTATCCAATGCCGTAACACCACAAACGTTCGGAGCAAGACTAGTTTCCCGAGCTTGGTATTAGATTCAGTTCCTGAGTTGATGTATTGTAGTGACCAAATTAGTCTCGTTGTTAATAAGCCCATAATTTCGTTACTATTGGTGAAGAGCCTATAAGTGAGGAAGAAATCACTTATAAGGTTGTAGTCGATAACCTCGGGGGATGTCATTTGAACAATCAATGCATGAAGGGTGGCGTGGTTTATAAGCTCTGGGTTTTGTTCGTCAAATTTTACCAAACTAGTTTCAGAATTGTCGGTTGGCAAACACGGAAACAACTTTTCGTCATCAAATATAGATTCATTGTGTTTATTGTATTGGTATTCGGGGGCCATATGTTGTTGATAAATGCCTGTATCAGATAATGACTTTGAAATAAAATTCGGCTCTGTTTCTAAACTTTCGACATCTGGCTCGGGTAGCTTTTGCTGGGAGACGGGACTTTCCTTTATTTTGTCCTTTTCTTTTGATTTGGGAGAATGTGCCGCTCGCAATTTGGTTGACTGAATGTTGTTTGATGTATTCCCAAGTTGCTCTTCTTTTCGCTTCATTGATGAGCTACTGGTATCCACCCATGGATCATCCGATTGAGCTGATACAGAAACCTCTTTTTCCATCTCTTTGATGGTAATTGGTTCGTGATGCTAAATGTAAATTTTGAAATTCAACTGAAGTGAGTTTTAGTTGATGGTTTTGAACTTTTCTTTTCTCCCCTTGTTTATATTTCCACAAAGAAAAAAAATAAAACAACAACAAATGGTTACTATAGGACACCCTGAATCCTAGAAAAATGCAAGATCGACTAAAATTGAACAATGAACTCACAAATGGGGTTGAAAGAATGTTGACTGGTTGTTTTGTCTTTTTACTTGTGCTGTTTTGTAATTTGTTTTTGTCTTCTGTCTTTTTTTATTTGCTCGAACTATTCGTATGTTTTATTGTTGTTGGTTACTTTTGTTTTTGTTTACATTTTCATATTCATTTTTTTACGCGACTAACTTTTGTTTTATGAGACAATACAATGAAGTGAGAAAGAGAGACGGAGACGGATTGATCGTTGTAATTCCATCTTTTGACGATGAATTATCACAATCGAATATGTTGTGTTCTAATAAAATTGACTCTGTATATTTAGTTTGATTTTGGGCTTGTATTTTTAGCAACTACTTGGAAGTAATACAACGAATGTATAATTTATCCACCTCGGAAAACGATAGCCATAATCATTATATAATGTCTTGCTGGACAGGAGGCTAATTATTGTGAACTCGATAGCGGATGAGCCCTATTTGTTCAAAATCCAATTCGCCAAATCACTTTCTGGCCACCTTTCCTCGGAACGAAATGCTGTATGTACTGGCGCTGGCACTGGCACTGGCACTGGCACTGGCACTGGCAACTTGTTGAATTGACATACAATAGTCCACCGTTGCCCACAAATCCTTTCCTGTAAACACAATTCCACCAAAATTGCCGTCGCATTCTAACTCATATTCTGTCTAATTGCATTTTTCAACGCATCAAAGGGAGACTTTTTGAATTCGGGATTCTTCAACACATTACCAAAATTCTTGTGCTCCTCTATCATGATCTTCCTGTGTCCCGTGATCTTTGTTGGATTGGGTTTGTTCAAATTTGTCTTTTTGGTATCAACAAACTCTTCAATTGATGACCTAACTAACTTCGTCAGCTTGGACCCTGTTTCTTCTCCAACTGGTAGAGTCAGCAATAATTCATCCATTTTGGGCTTCAATTGTTCCTTTTCCTTCCTCTTTTGTCTACGCAAGGAAGATTTGCTAATCCCTCCACTCGTATTGAATGTCACTTTGTTCACCAACTTGTTGATAAACTGGTCACTCTTGTCCTGTTGTTTTTGTTTCTTTGTAGTTTTAGCTATCTTGAGTAATGTGTTTTCATGATACTCGTATCCAATGTGTTGTTGTGACCCTTTGAGTTCAGAAATCTTACTGGCAAGTTGCGACTTACGTTGTGATTTGTCTCTCAATGATGATTTCTTTTTGATTTTAACCTAGCACTATTGTTAGTAACACGCATTCTTGTGAAAGAAGCTCAGTTGGGAAAATGGTCCCGTGGCTCACACCAGCGCACACATACCATTATGTCGAATGAAAGTATGAGTATTCACTATTGGCTGAGATGATGGCCAGTAGTATTTTTTTTTTTTTTCTTTTTTTGCTCCACGCATTTGATTGGGATGGGAGAGGAATAGAAGATTAATTTGCAACCAAAATTGCGAAAACCATCGTTTATGTGATTTACATCTGACAATAGGGACGTATAGTTGGCTCATATTATATAAGTTCATTCTGGAGAGCAAAACTATTACTATAGCTTGGGTATGGATTTCATAAAGCAATTACACATTAACATATTTACTTTTAGTACCAAAATTTTTGCAAAATTACCCATACTGATAAAAATCTTGTCGAAAATCGTAAATTGGAGGACTTCGCTTCCACTGCAATAAATTTGTTGGAAATTTGGGTTGGCGGTTCTGCTAAGCTCTCATTGTGAACCACTTCCATTGTATTCTTATTTTCAGTTTCTAAATTTATTGGTGGCTTTTTTAAAGGCATCGGAAGCATATTGTTTTCCGCCAATCGCTGCATATCCCAAACAATTGATCCCTCAGTTTTCCAACACCAGAATATCCAACCAAGACTATTCTCTTCAAATCCATAAAACTGCTGCCTCAAGAATAGCATTATCTCGTCTTTGTTAATGATGTTTTCTGGGTCGTCTTTACCGTCACAGCATCCTTTGTGATTGGATAGGTAGGTCCCTTCCCATCGTGAACCTCTACCTATTCCGTTTAAAAACTTCGTACAGTCATCTAAGGCACCCGAAAACTCTCCAACGATACTTGGGTGAACTGAGCTTCTCAATCTTTTGCTTTGTCTCCTGACATTATCTAGATGTTCATCAAAATTGTAGTTGATTTGCCAATCGGTAAAGCACTCGTATAAATGGTGATCCAAAATAAAATCTCCACCGAAATTGTTCCACGACTCAATGCTGTAAAAGGCATCATGAAGAACAAGCTTTGCACTGAGCTGTTTTTCTTTGAATGATGATACTGCAAAGCGATAAAAGTCCAAAAGTTTTGTCTTATTCAATAACCAGCCCATTGGCTCATTGACAACCTGGATACTGTGAACACCTGTCATATTTCCATACTTGTCCAACACGTAATCCACCACTTTATAAGTCAAGTTGGTATTCTCAATTGTGTTGAGCCATTGTGGGCTATCTGTTCTAAAACCAGAATTATCAAATCCGTTTTGACTTCCTGGGAGACCGTGGATACCAACTTGGACGCTCAAATTGTGTTTGTTTGCCCAATTGATTGCCAAATCAAGATATCTCTCTTGTCCTTGTACGTATATGTCATCTGGTAACAACCCAAAAGCCCAATAACCTATAGGAATTCTAACTAAATTTAGCCCCAAGTCAGCAATTTTGGCAAAATCATCTTCGGTGTAAAAAGTGTCCCAATGATAACTCAAATATGTTTTGGCTTTGATTCCAAGTGTGGAACACAAGTGATACTCATCGACGGGAAGTTCGCCATACAACTCCTCTACTTTCTCAAACAATGAAGGTGTAATCCATGGCTCTGTAACAAGCCACCCACCTAAGTTAACACCATAAACTTTTGACCGCAAATCATACCTGGACGATGTGTCTTTGTGGTGATATTCTGTGTCAAGCAAATCATATTCACGGAACTCTTGTGATGGTTGTGGGTTGAAGTGTTTTTGAGCTGAGCACAACACAAAGAGTATACTCAAAATGTAATTAGTGTAAAGGCCCATTGTAGGTTTTATGTAGTGTCCTCTCTATATAAAACTCAGTTTGTGGTGTTTGTGGTTATATTTGCAGCTATCGATTCTCCCAATTTTTCTGGTTTTTCCTTTGTGCGCACCAACGTTTAAACGAGAAAATCGATTCTACAGTACAAAAATTTCAATTTGATGAAGCCATAACAAAAGCTCATCTCGTGAACGTCACACTCTTGGTGCACAAGATTAAGACTATCAAGTCTGCGAAGGTTTTATTAAACGCATCATTTCTTACTTATAGGGTGTTTGCTACAAGAAATAGGGATTCAAAGGACAAGCTCAATCTAGAAGGTGTAATGAGCGGTATACAGGATTCGAAAGGTTCCGATATAACACATTCCGAGAACCAACTACAGTTGACTCACATCGAAAGGTCTGATCACGAACTACCGAACCAAAATCACATCCAGTCTCAAAAATCACCCAGACCCGAGGTGGATGCAGGGCTAGTACTCGATGAGGAGTTAAACATGTTGCTCACAACCTCCAACCCACAACAACAACAACAACCAGATGAACATGAGAAAAACAAAGGGTCTCAAGAATCCAGTTTGAATGAACCTGTTGTAGGAAGCTCCAAAACTGCAAGCAGCCCTCAAACCCCACTTTTACAACTTACAAATAGCCCAAAGGCTGCAGAAGCTGGATCATCGACACAAGAGATAAACTCAACCCCTACGCATGATCCTACCATCAAGTCGATTAATAAGACAGAGAAATCAAAGCGAGTCACGATGCAACAAGATCAAGATGTCGACGAACTGGCATCGCATTCGCGAGTCTCAGCGTATGCAAGGCTAGATTTTGAAAACAACGTATTTTACGTTCAAACTTTACAGGTCGTGCTAGGTAGAAAGTCAAATGACGATTTGATCCAACAAGACGTGGATGTGCACTTATCCGAAAGAAAAGCGATTTCAAGAAGGCATGCCAAAATTTTTTACAACTTTGGCACTCAAAGGTTTGAGATATCGGTTTTGGGAAAAAATGGGGCTTTTGTAGACGAAACATTTGTCGAAAAGGGCGTCACAATTCCACTCACAGATGGAGTCAAGATTCAAATTGGTGATATATCCTTCAAATTTATGCTACCTGCGCCTCCACCCGAGGCATTGGATCAGCAAAATAAGCCGAAACAGTTTAATCCCAGTGATGCTATCAACTTAAAATCCAATTTGTTTTCAAAAACTCCAATACAAAAGGAGTTACTCAAGAAACTGTACAATATTGAAAACAATCATGATAATAAGCTGTCTTTGCGTAAAAAATCAATGAGTAGGCGAGATTCATTATTGAGAATTAGGAAGCTATCAAATGCAAGAAGGAAGTCAGCGGCAGCAAATGACGAACTCAATGAGCTATTGAAAGATTTAGGAGTAACATCGATTGAAAATATCAATGAGGAAGAATCGGATTTGCTAGATGCACAAATTCAAAGTCTTTTGAACGAGGACAATGAGATGGGTCTTGGTGACAGTGTGATCAATCTTGCTCGTATGAATGAATCTGCCATCGCGGACGATGATGATGACGAGTTTGATTTGGTTAAAGGCATCGAACTAGATGCAAAGATGGAGAAGGAGATCTCGGACATCGATGCTAGCATCAATCAGCTAAATCGAGAGATTGCTGAATTAGCAACCCAAAGCGGTAATGAAAGTTTAATCTTGGAGAAGGATGATTTAAGAAAGAGCCTAGAGGAAACCAAGAAACAGAAGAGGGATAACATTTCTCAACGCAGGTCATCATTTGTGAAAAATGTTGGACCTTTGCGTTCGACCCCTTTAATGGGCAAGCCTGCATCAATTCGGCCAGCCATATCTTCGCAATTATACAACAGGTTCGGATCAACAGACAGATCATTGCCATTTTTAGCAAACCCGGCAATGCCACATGCTATACCTCCCAAATTGGAAGCACCTATTTTCCCAGTAACATCGAATCCGGGTGCTATACGAACACAACCTCCCCCACGTGTGATTGCGGTTGATGAAAAATTACATATTGCATCATACTACTATCCAAAAACACTGGAACAACCATCTCAGTTCCCTAAACCAAAGGCTAAGAAAATCATACCTCGGAAAACCCCGAAACGCGTTTATTCAATTGACGAGATACCAGAGCAATATAGATTGAAACCCAATCTTACATTTACAACGATGGCCACAAATGTTTTGAATACATCTGCAGCTAGTAATGGATTGACTATAAATGAAACCATCGATGCAATAAAGGAAGTTTATCCATATTTCAAGTATTGTCAAGAAGGCTGGCAGGCATCCATAGCCCATTGTATTAAAAACACGAAAATATTCAAACGAATTTCAAAAAGGGAACATGAATGGCTCTATACTATGGATGAGGCTTACAAGACTGAAAGGGATAGCATCAAAGCTAAGCACAAAGAATTTATGGATGCAATGATGAAGGCGGAAATTCTTCGACAGCAAGAGATTCGCCAAAATCAAAGGATGGGACAACAGGATCTCAGCAATCAATTGTACATGAGCAGAAATTTTCAACCTCCTTTGCCGACATCTGTACCTACAGCGCAGTACAATAAGGGAGCACAACAAGGAGGTGTACATGTTGCGACTCCTTCGAAACAGGTTGTTCCAGTCACAAACTCTCAGTCATCAGTACCACCAACAAATGATTCAAAAACCCAAAAGTCGTTAGATTATTTGCGTGCTGAATTATTTACCTTGTACAAGTCACGGAATGTTGCTTATGACAAAATAACAGCGACACAGCTTATAACGAAAGCGTTAGCCACAACGATAGCCCAAGTAAACAGCATTGGTGCTAAAGCCGGGTGTGGCGACAACGCATTGAATTTTTTGGTAGAAAAAGCTCCACAACAAGTGAGCAAAATTTTGGACATTGCTTTGACAAAATCCATCAAAGAGCATGACAGTGGAACTGGTGGTCTGACATTGGCTGTGAGCACGCCGTCAAGAAACAGTCCAATACCAGCTGCCTCGCAGCCGATCAATAAGGGTTTTGAAAATCTGAGCCTGATAACCAGTCCTCATCCAAAATCGGAAATTACATCTCAAGATTTGCATCTCCAGCACTCACATGAACCTCTGGAACAACTTTTTCGTACAAACTCCCCTTCTCAAGTGGCGCATGACTCGTCGCAACTGACACCAGCACCAAATTCAACCTTGCCGCTTAAAGTTGTCAATGGACCAAAATCACAGACGACGCTGCCGTCACCTCGTCCCTCCATGAAATCAACTTCAGACCCGCCATTATCACGTCCTCTGTTTGGAAAGCCACCAAATTTGGGAAGACCGGGCTCATATACGAGACCCCAGGCTTATGGTAAGCCACCGGGAGTGGGAAGTGGTCTTTCTCGACCTCCAACGTTTTTATCAAACAAACAAACTTTTCAATCAGGGATTAAAAGGGAAGCGGATGCTGAAGGCTATGACAACGAGCAACCCGCTAAGGCTGCAAAGATTCAGTAGTCAGTAGAAGGTGTAATTATTTACGTACTATGTAACAGTAATGTCATAGATAGGTTTCGGCGTACTTTGGAGACATCTCTATACAGCATATTAACATCCACGGTGTGCTGGAAAGAAGTAAAAGTGGAAATTGAGAAATTGAGAAATTCACGTGTAATCTCCAGTGGCGCGCTTTAATATTTTTGCGACATTGAAGTTCAGAAAAAAACAGAGCCAATCTAATTTAGTGGCAAACATCAACGAGCAACATTTAGTATTAAGAACGACATCCCATCTATCAATTACCCCAGCATGAATTCAATAGCTCAAAGATATACCAATTCGCAGAATAATGATGTATTGAATGAAATAAGTTCAATTAATACGTCACGCACATCACACCAACAACTCAACTTGGCTCCATCTATCGCCGTTCCACCAATTTCACAACCAACAGACTTCTTGAGAGCCCATACTGATGATTCCCAAAACCCGGACTGTAAGATAAAGATAGCACATGGTACTACTACCTTGGCATTTCGTTTTCAAGGAGGTATCATTGTTGCTGTTGATTCTCGTGCTACTGCTGGTAATTGGATAGCATCGCAAACTGTCAATAAGGTCATCAGAATCAATCCTCAGTTACTAGGTACAATGGCTGGTGGTGCGGCCGATTGTCAATTTTGGGAGACATGGTTAGGTACGCAATGTAGATTACACGAATTGAGAGAAAAAGAAAGAATATCTGTTGCTGCTGCATCAAAGATATTGAGTAACTTAGTCTACTCTTACAAAGGAATGGGATTGAGTATGGGAACAATGGTCTGTGGTCATACAAAGAAAGAAGGACCAACTATATATTATGTCGATTCGGATGGAACACGTTTGAAAGGTGATTTATTCTGTGTCGGTTCAGGTCAAACATTCGCCTACGGTGTGTTGGATTCGGAGTATAAATGGGACTTGACAGTAGATGAAGCATTGTATTTGGGTAAAAGAAGTATCTTGGCAGCTACCCATAGAGATGCATACTCCGGTGGATCAATCAACTTGTATCACGTAAATGAAGAAGGATGGACCTATCATGGTAATTACAATGTGGGTGATTTGTTTTGGGAAGTTAAAGAGAAAGAGAAATCGTTTGTGAATGTTGATGGATAAGCTTCACTGCCATTGTCATAGTCATTGGTTTTACTGAATAGATTCACGTGATAAACTAAACTTTGTTCCAGAAAAAATGTGTCACAGCCTATCACATGACCTCTCGAGGGCAATAAACTTTCCTCTTCTCTCTCTGGCGCTACCTAGAGGTTGCACACAAAAAAAAGAAAAAAAAAAACATAGCACTCTCATCCAGCAGAACAAAAGTGTCTGAGTGAAAATTTATTTGAGCTTGAACCAGAGGTATATCCAACAAAGCCACATATTAATAATAGCCAAAGATGGTATGTTTCTAGTACCCTTAGAGGATCGATACGTGCAGACCGTCTTGGAGAAGCAGTAGCGTTTATGAAATTAATCAAGCTCAAAGATGGAGAGAACAATCATTGAGGTGCAAGTTGCACCATGAACTATCCACATCAAAGTGTTACTACGAGGTAGCATTCTTTTACTCCTCTGTCTCGATCACCTCATTTCCTTCATTGATGAATACTAACATTTTCTCCCTAATAGTCTAGCAAAGCCCAAAATCCTATGCGTGAGTTGCGTATCGAGAAATTAGTCTTGAACATTTGTGTTGGTGAATCCGGTGATAGATTAACCAGAGCCTCAAAGGTTTTGGAACAATTGTCTGGTCAAACTCCAGTTCAATCTAAAGCCAGATACACCGTTAGAACTTTCGGTATCAGAAGAAATGAAAAGATTGCTGTCCACGTTACTGTTAGAGGACCAAAAGCTGAAGAAATCTTGGAAAGAGGATTGAAAGTTAAGGAATATCAATTGAGAAACAGAAACTTTTCCGCCACCGGTAACTTTGGTTTCGGTATTGACGAACACATTGATTTGGGTATCAAGTATGACCCATCTATTGGTATTTACGGTATGGACTTTTATGTCGTCATGGGAAGAGCCGGTGCTAGAGTTACCAGAAGAAAGAGAGTTAGATCAACCATCGGAAATAGTCACAAAACCAACAAAGAAGACACCATCCAATGGTTCAAGACCAAATACGATGCTGATGTTTTGGACAAATAATCGTGTTAAATTAGTGGGTCAATCATATAGTCACGTCATTAGTTTAATGCAAAAATAACCTTTTTCGGAAAAAGGAAGTTGTAGAGGCAGCGCAGTAATGGGTGATATGCTATTTCGTTGATGGACTAATTAAATTAGTCTACGATTGCAACGCGACGTGAATCACTCTGTGAGGAGCACTAGCCCAACAGCCGTTTGTCTATAAGTTGTACTGGGAATCCAGTTCAATAGTTGGTAAAGGTTTCAGCATCCGAGTCAGTGTGAATGCTTGCCCATCTTTGTACATATACAGTAGTGATCCTGAAAAGATAAAGTAAACAGGCAGTGCAGAGAAAACTTTACTAATTGTTTGAATCTACCTGTTTATTACTTCAAGCGTAGGTGTGAGAATTCTCTGCCTTCCAAATGAACGGCAGTAAATTTCAATCCCCGTTGTTTCAGGTGCCATACAAAGAAATGTTTGGGTTTTGACCGGTACCGGAATTAATTCCTATTCCAGATAATCCGTCAAGAGACCACAAAGTCAAATCTACTGATTGCGAAAAAAATAATAAAATTAAAGAAATTAAATTTCTCGTTTCAGGGCGTCCAATGACCCAAAGTAAAAGAAATAACTATATCCCCACGAATAGAATATTACCCCAAATACGAATCTGCATTTCTTTTCCCAATACGAGTGCACACAGTGATTGATATACCACACAACGAAAGTCCATACATAGTAGTTTACGTCTAATATTTTCAATTTCTCAGAACCAATAGCTACTTATCGCTTGCATTATCATGGTTTCTATCGGTTATGAGCCTGTGGAGCATTTGCCATATATTGCTGAAAACATAAGTCCAGAAGAAAGAGCAAACGTTGAGCAGTTGCTACGCCTAGAGTTAGCAAATCAATTCAATTCCAACATCACCACCTTTACTGCGCCCGGTGAAAACACTCGACATTTACTGCAACATCCGCAAACTGGTACATTACAGCATCACATAGCAGCTAATCCTGTTTTAAGAATTGGATCCATGCCCTCTAGAGCAGAAGAACCCTCACAAGCGCTACATTTTCAAACTACAATGCTTGATATGAATATACATCAATATGAAGAAGAATCAGACGATGGGGAAGACGAAATAATGAATGAAGGGGGAGTCGATTCAACGTATTGCCCTGACTTTCCGTTGACTTCACCTTTGGAACAATCGTCTTCTATTGGTGGAGACGATGCGCTTGATAGTAATCTGTACATAATATCAGGACGTACACCATTACAGCAAGGTGACTCAAACATATTGATACGACTGAGTCAGGAACTACAAACCTTTCATCTAAGACCTGTAACAGAGGTTGACAATGTAAGTAGTGATTTGATGTCAACTACTAATATTAAAAGAAAAACGATGGATGAAGTCAATGGCATGCGGAAGAAACGACAATTGAACAGTATTGAAAACAACCGAGAAAGCTTTCAGCAGCACTGGAGGCAAGAGTTGAGAAATGCGTTGAACGTGAAAGAGGCAAAGAAGACTAAATAGAGCCATAATCAGCACTTTATTTATATACGTAACATGTTGACTTCGAAATATCATTTATATATTCTCCAACGACTTACTTGTATCTTTTCTTTGCAGGAATATGTAATCGGTCTTGTTGCTTCCAACGTTAACCACCCGAGGGCATCCTTCTCGATGCTTCTCCAATCGACAACACTCTAAACAATAATACGCTTCGGTGCCGTTTTCATTGTTTAACCCTAAACTGTTACCACATAGTATACATTTATTTATCAAATCCCCTTGGGAGCAATCATGACAAATGTAGACTTTAGCTGTTGGTTTGACAAATGAGTCGCAAATGGGGCATCTACCGTCGCAGTTTGTGCATACTTGGCCAATGCGTTTGCCTGGTTGTTTCATACATTGTACAAGATCATATTGATGGCGTGACATTTATGTGTGCAGCTATAGTGGGGTTGGTTGGAGTAGGCCTGTTTTATAGTACTGAAAGTATTTTGTAAAGATGAACTTCGGGGGCGTATTGATGGCGTACTGATGGGGTCACGTGTACTCGTTCTTCTCATTATTTTCGCCCTGGTTTTCAAAATCTTCAAAAGAATGAAACTAAAAGACCAATTTTTACTTTTCTTTTTCTCTCAATTTCAGGCTCTTTTTGCAACCCTTCACCATATAACAACCGAATCTTACACGATACTAGAAACTTAACAAGAACCATCCATACCCATACAACAAAAGATACAGTCCACACATTCTTTCCAAATAATGAGTGAGTCTCACTGGGATGAATGCATGATTTGCTTGGAGCATATGCTACCAGATCACCATATCGGAAATATACCATGTTGTGCCAATAAATTCTATCACCAGGATTGTATTGAGATTTGGGCATCTAAATCTAACAGTTGTCCCACATGCAGAAACAACTTTCATCAAATAAACATTCTGCTCATGTCCAAACCAGGCGTGATTGCAAAAACGATCCAGATTCAGGATAAACTACTACCCAACCCCGCGATTAACCAAATCCCGTCGCAATTTATAATCGGCTCGAATGAGCACCGTAACGATGTGGAAGATACCAGCCCTTATGCTTCCGATGCAGGGTTTTGTTGTCTTTGCGCGGTAACGAGACGTAATTCACCGCTATTATTATGTCAGCAATGTGCGTCCAACTTTCATATCAATTGTCTCGGGATCAGTGATGCGGAAACCGACGACTATTTCAGCTGGTATTGTCCCATGTGTGACTGCCACCAAGAAACAATCTTGCCTATGCGACCAGTACGGAGAGCTCTATTTTCTGGAATGACAAGACGACAACCACCAACTTCCAGGAGATTAGTTATACGGAATGAAAATGATGAAATCGATGATAGCTTTTTATACAATGATGAACCGATGCCTGCGTTTAGCAGCATGCGGATGCATCATGATGAAGTACCGAGAGCCAGTAACGTGATCAATGGTGGTGTAATTTTGCGAAGAGAACAAAAAATGAGACTGCGATTGAGTGAGGAAGAAGTGAGTTCATGGAATATGTTTGAACAAGCTCGCAAGCAAGGTGATGGTGATGTGAGCATGGTTGTCACCTCGTCCTCAGCAGCTCAAGATGGAAATAAGCGCAGGCGAAGGAGAAAAAGAGCGGCTGAGCTTGTACAGCCATTAGAACAGCCCTCGATATCTCCCCAACAATCAGTGGCAGCAACATTAGGAAATTTGTCCGTACATGAAAGTCGAATATCAAATCTAATTGGTCAATTAAAACACCCAAAACGGCAACACAATTCCCTGGCCCTAACGTCTTCGTCATTGTCATCAGCAGGACCACTAACACTGGCGCCCTCAAATATGATCCCATCTTCATCGGCATCCGAATCAGCCGCATCAATAACTAATAGTCCTATGGAGTCAACCAACTACTCGAGTGATGATAACGAGTACATTCAACGGCGTGAGTTGACTTTGAAGGAGAAGCAAGTGATTCAGAAAATTGTACAAGGCAGGTTGAAGCCCAAGTACAAACCGGGCCCAAGTGAAGGGGGTTACATTACAAATGAGGAAGAATTCATTGCAATTAATAAGCGTATATCTCGAAACATTTACGCGCATATCATCAACGCAGTTGATGACGTGGATGAGTATTTCAAAAATGAAGAAAAATTGAGAAAAGTTGTAAATGAGTATATAGAGTGAATAGAGATTGTGAATAAAAGTGCACAAGGAGAATTTTTGCTGATTAGATTTTATTTGTGTGAGTATCACTTTGCTGTCATCGACGATTATCTTCTACGTGGTCCTTTTGGTTTGCTGAATTTTAGTCCACCAGATGGTTTGTTAGCTGAAGCCGACGATGAGGTTGATGCGGGGGTAACAGATCCTGACCCTGGGGTATCGTCTTCAGTAACATCCAACTCACTCAACTCCAACTCGTCCAAATCACCAACCTCCAAATTCTTATCCAACACGATATCGTCATTAAGGTATGTCTTTAAATGGTTTATCAAAGCGTTTTTCGAAGCGGCATAAATCATCCTATCCTTGACTGAAGAACCTGAGGGGCAACTGTAAATAAATGTGTACCTATTTGGAGCGTAATTGTAGATGGAATAAGTGGGACCAGAAGGTGAGTTACTTTGTAGTTTATTAATCAAACTGGTCACTTCAACGTCAATATCTTTTTTTGTCAATTTTATTGACTCGTCATTTAGATCAATATTGAATACCAATAACCGTTGATCATTTGCATTCCGAGTCAAGTTTTTGAATTCGGTTTCCAACTCATCATCGAATTTATACAATATATCAGAAGCAGTTGGTGATGGAGAAGACATACTAGCTAGCTCCTTTTTAAACCCATATTCGTGTCCTTGCATATGAGTCTTGTTATTTAAACTCTGCAAGATCTTTTCATCTTCAGTTAAAGGACCACTTTTCCCATCTTCACTGATCACTTTTTCTAAATGCTCTGCATCTAATTCATCCAATTCTGTCCAAGCTAATTTATAAGCAAAACTCGACGAACCCAAGCTCGATAACAAAGCGTTTTTGGTTGACGCATACAACATTTTTTGCTTTATTGGAGCCGAATCGGGAATAAAAGATATGAAAACCTTGGTAGATTTGTAGGGAATAATAATGTATGCCGGTTGTGGGAATTGTTTAGACATGTATGAATGAACTTGCTCAAATATAGACGAAAGGGAGGTTGAACTGGGTTGCGAAAAGGATGAATCTGGTATCAATTGAGTTGAATCTGGTGAGATCTTGATTACTATTGTATTAGTATCATTTTTGACCTCATTGGAAAGCTCTTCCGACACCGTTATACCAGATTGTGTGGACATATTTTGTTGCGAATTTGGGTCTTGATCTATTGGGATTTGAGCGTTGGAAATTGTCAGCGATAATCCCATTTCTTTATAAGGGTTAGTCGTGTAAAGCTACCAATTAGAAGCTGCTGATTTTGTGTAACTTTGAGTCCGCTTTTGGAAACGATGTAAACAAAGACATAAATACCTTCGACTTCAACCACACCTGGAGACATCGCCCTGTTTAGTTACATACCACAGCGAGAGAGAGAGCAAGAGAGGCTGATAACGAAGTGAGGATATTGGAGCCCTTTGCTATGCACATGACAAGAGAATGGGTCTTTTCAACGCATTTATAGCACTAGACTCAACGAGCATACCGACATTTGATCCATCGATCGACTCAATCAATTTACAAGTGAAATCACTCTTGTATCTATTCAAAAGACTACGAATCAACAAATTGTTGCCTCTTTTAAAGAATGGTGAATTGACATATACTGATTCGCTAGTCGGTGACCGCAGTGACCCCACATTTGCCAAACTTGACAAGACTTACAACGTGATAAGATTTAAGGAGATGTTACTCGATGATGAATATCGTGTTTTGGTTGATTTTATCAAGAACAAGTTCCGCTCAATGTGCTTTATTGATGACTTACCTACAAACTTGTCACGACCCCGAAGTCCAACACGTAACCTGTCAACGGATGCCGTCAGCGCAGTTGATGTTGATGATGATTTCCTCCCACCTTTTCTAGATTACAAAGAACGGAACACAAAATTGTTCAAGTTCACATTGTTTTCCATTTCACAACCTCATACAACTGAATCAATTGCAAGTATACTTAGTGGATCAAACATTTACATTGAACATAAAGTGCCGTTTTTGAAGCGGTACAATATCGCTCTTACTGCGACAAACAAAGTCATTGGCAAACCTTTGACTACAAAGTTTACCATAGATCAAAAGCAGAAGTTGAAGATCATACGAAACTATCTCACATTGTTGGCTACACATGTACAAGTGATGAGAATTTATCATGAGTATACGAAAATGCATCCGGTTGTCGTTGCGACAACCACTACAAATCTGCTCAGTCATTCAGCTTCAAAATTGTCACTCCATGATTCATCCCAAACGTCATCACCAACGAAAACGACCTCAAGATCAAAGTCGTCTCCCACGAAATTAGCAAGAAGAGACGTCCATGCCCAACCTGCACTTCGCAAAAAGCCGTCCGTGCTGAAATTACGACTTGAAGAATTGTACAACCCGGTAACTAATCCGCCTCAATTTCAGTCGACAAATGCAAATAGGGGCAACGACACAAGTTCAGTTTCAGCTTCTGATTCTATTACCTTGTCCGAAGATGTCGAGAGTAGGGAGATTTTACGTCTAGACGTTTATGAAAGGTGTAAACTTGCTGTTGGTGAAAAGATAAAGTCAGAGCGAAAGAAGCTAAACAATGACATGGCAAACTAGTAAACATTGAGAAAGCTTTTATAGAGATATAGAGGAATAGATATGCAAGACGATTTTCAAGAACGATAATTGCGTCCCACTTTGTAGCTAACAACTTCGCATTAGCTGCACTTATATAAAAAAAAAAAGTAACTGCACTAAATCCTTTGCTTACTATCAATTTTAGTACTACATCAGCATCCATCATGTCTTCATCACTCATACGTGGTTATAGTGTACTACTGCGCGGTCAAAGGCTGAATCTGCTTTTCAAGTCCACACTCAGGCCCGGTATCAATCAAGTAGCAATGTACGTCACTCGTCATCACCAACACCAACTACTCCATACGTCCTCTAAAACCCACAACCTCTTTGGCGGCGGGAACTCCACTTCGAAATCATTACGAGGCAAAGTCAGCTCCAACCCGGAACAGTTGCTAAAGCCACTGGCAAAATCCCAAGTATCATCGAACCCAGCTGACATTTTAACGCAAAATGACATTTTGATGTATTCAACCAAGCCAACAAATTATATCGAAAGTATCAAGCTGAATGGATTTCATTTATCTAATAACTATTTTATCCTGTCACCGGATTCGAATGGTGATTTAATTGGGTTGTGTTTGTTAGGGTCAGAGACGTTTGAGGTGAAATTAACTAATAGCAACAACAACAACAACAACAACAACAGCAAAAGTAAACAGGTTAATTTCTCCATTAACAACCACATTATTACATTTCATGACTCCATCCTACAGATATTTTCCAAGATCCATCCAAAACCGGAATTAGTTGTTATTGGACTCGGTAAAACTAGTCGATTGTTGAATAGTTCCAATAGAAATTGGTTTAGTGACTTGGGCATTCAATTGGAAATTAGCGATTCGACAAATGCCGGTCAGATTTATGACTTGTTGAGTACTGAGCGACCTGGAGTTATTGGTGCGTTATTGTTGCCGCCAAATTTGTAAATAGGGGTCCCGATTCGGGGAAAGAGTAGTTAGTTTATTTCAAAGAGGCTACACTTGGCAGTAGTTATGCGTCTCGAATCAACGTTTATTTATTGCGAAAACAAATGTAAATGAGTATTAACCGCTAAAATGTCATTATGTTAGCTGTAATTGTCTTTTACCCCACCCGATCCTCCAACTGTAGATGTTCCTGCAGCAACAGCGGCTAAAGCGGCAGCGGTATTACTTGCACTAGAAGACGACCTATTAGTAGCACCTACTCCCATATCATTGCCCATGTTGGTTGTACTTGCAGACTGGCCCGCTGGCAAATTCGCAAAAAATGTAGAAAATCCCAGCGGCGTTCCAAATGTAATGTTCCACGGCGAGGGGATCTGCATGACATTTGTCGCGGATGACGCTGATGAAACTGACATTGGTGCTTGTGAATTTGTTGGCTGTTGTGGTCCATTGTTTGGCACCAAATCACCTACGTTGTAAATATGCGAGTGTTGTGGTGTTGACATCATTGTCATTACCGGGTACTGGACGAATGGGCCACCCGTGGCTCCTATTGCGCCCGCAGCTCCCGCAGCTCCCATGGCTCCTCTCTGGCTGGATGTTGGTGGTGGATGCTGTGAAACTGGTGGTGGCATTTTTCCAGTTGAGTCCACACCACTGGTCTCAAATTGACCAGGAGGTTGGTGTGGCGGTGGTGGCGGTGGCATAGGAATTGACTGTGGATACTTTACATGTGTCCCCAGTTGTTGCAGAATATGTGATGGCTGATGTTGTGGTGGTGGTTGCGGTCCATGTTGCTGAGGAGGATAAAACAACCCTGAATGATTGGGTGAAGGCTTTTCAAAAATCTTGTCTAGCAACATTTTCGAATTCGGTGTAGATGAAAACCCACCACTGCCATGACCGCCAATTTCAAATGATGAATGATCGGTGGTTAAGTTGAGGTGACTTGAATTCATGCTATTGTGTGACAAGATACTACTATTGTTGTGATTATTCTCCTTTGTCGAAGACATTGTTACATTGTGATTCTCCATTAATGTCGACAGCTGAGGATGCAACGAGGGTGGTTGTAGTGGTATCAAAGTTGGCTGAGTTTGCTCTACTTTGATTTGTGGTTTACTTTTTTCATCCTTCTTGCCATTGTTGTGGTTGTTGTTGTTGTTGTTGTTGTTGTTGTGTAACTTTTTCTTTCTCCCCGATATTGAATTCACATCAGTTAAAACGATTTGAAATTTATTCATTCCTGCTTGCATTCTTGCCCTATTCTCAGCCTTGACTTTTTTAGGGTCTTTGCTCTTGGCCGTGCTTGCCAAATCTCCCGAAGAAGTCGTTGTCAAGGTATATCCTGATTTGAAGGAAGTGGTTGTTGTAGTGGGGTGAAAGGAAGATCTACTACGGCTGTGTCCCTTAGTCACAACTTTTTTAGATTTGACTTCAGTAAATATTCCCATTTTCGGTTGATTTGACACTTTTGCTGGTGTCGGGCTTGGTGGTGGTTGATTTTCCTTATCATCTTCATCTTTATCTTCTCCCAAATCTTCCTCCTCATCTTCCTCTTCTTCCTCTTCTTCATTGTGCTTGGTAAGCTTTTTAGAGTCAAAAGCATCATCGAGGCTCAAATTTGAAAGCCTTTCGGTCGACGTCACAAGTATTGTTGAAGGCGATTCGGGTCTAGTCTGTTTATTAGCTGGAGTGTTGAAATCTTGTTCAGATTCAATCAGCATATCTTTAGATTCCTTTTTGCATGGTGTTTGAGGTGTTTCAAGATCCTTTGCCTCACCTTGAATATTTTTATCTTCTTGATTAGATTGTTTTTTGATTCGACTAACAACTGTTGGAGACTTCATTTCAGGCTTGACATCATCTTCCTCTTCTTCATTATCCTGTTCATCTTCAGTGTCTTTGTCGTCATCCGGCTGGCAAACTTGTTTCCTAATCACTTCCTTAGCATCGCCTGCGTTTTCAGCTCTGGTTATGATACTCAATTTGTGAGGAACTCTTGGTGGGGTATCGACCATATTGATATTTCTCTTTGTGGCACTCTTTAGTGGATCTTGCAAAATCTTTCTATTACTGGCAACTGTATTCAAGCTGAATTTGGAAGGTGTTATACTGAAATTTTCAAAATTTAAACTCGTGTTGCAACCATCAACATTGTCTTTGGTCGTTCGTAGTGGAGAATCGATAAAGAAATCACAATTCTGTTGGAAGATCTTCTCATTGAATGGTGTTATATTATTCATTGGGTTTATGGTATTAACGCCACCACCACTACTCATTAAATTGAAATTGAAATTGTGGTTAATAAATGGTGTCAAACCAAAATTTTGATACTCATAGTCATTAATGTTGTAAGTTGGAACAAAGTTTGTTGATGTATTGGCACTTTGCGGTGCCTGCAGTTGCAGTTGCGTTGGTTGTTGTGGGTGTAGTAGTTGTGGTTGTATTTGTGCTTGCAGTAGTGATGATGATATAAATAGCTTGTTTGGCGTAGAGTTGAATGATATGATTTGTTCATTTGAATAAGTCTTTGAAATTAGTGGTGTCCAACCAGTTAAATTTGTTAATTGATTCGTTAATTTCGATGCCGATGGAGGTATCGACAACGAAGGGGCTTGTTGCTGTTGTTGTGAATGTAATGCATGAGCTTTTTTTGCTGATTGCATCAACGATTTTTTGAATGGTGTGGATGTTACTTTATTTGTTGCCGGTGTCTTTACAATAGAAGAAGTTCTATTCGGTTTAGAGTCAAATGAATCATCTCTAGCAGGCGATGAACGTAGAAATTCATGTGACATTGTGACGTAGTCAATGTGGTATGTGATCTAGCAAAAGGTTAACAAGCGTGAAGCAAAATAATAAAAACAAAAAAAAAAATGGAGCAAAAAAATTGGATCCACTTTGGTGACTTTGAGAGCCCGGTTGGAGTTAGCGCGATGGTGACGGTTGAATTAGAGTCAAGCAAGTGTATGGCACAGTTTTGCTCTACCGCAACTCAAACGTGTAGGTGGCTAGTAAAGTCTGTTTTGCTATGTATGTGATTATGATTGTGCTGGCGAGCAATGGGGGAGGGTGGAGGGCCGTGATCGATTTGAATTTTGGGATATGTTTATAAATGGTAATGTGTTTCCTCTTGTTAGCAAAGTGCAGTAAATTGGTGTCCACTAGAGTGATGATTATCCTTTCTCCTTTGATTGTAAAAGAAATAAAGGTTTTCTCTATCTTTGATGGTTTGATGTTTTGTTTTGTTTTGTTTACGTTTGTTTATGCTTTTTTTTTTTGTTCAAGATGAAACAGACAGAAAGAGCAACCTAACCACAAAGACGGAAACAATTTCAAAGTGGACATATTATATACCAATGTATACCATAAACACACAGAACATACTAAAGGCTATTTCTCTTCGCCTCTAACTCATTATTCACAAATGTAACATCGTTCAAAAGGTCATGTGATAAGTTATCAAAGTTATGACACTGCCTCGCTTTCCTCGGAATTCAGTTTTTATTTTTAAACTCTTGTTTTTGTGTACTCTTTCAAGATTTCGCGTTTTCCTTGAACTGTACTGGAAGCACCGGTTGGTTTGTCAACCACACCAAGGATTTGCCACAGCAGCCTCCAGTAATAATGTGGCTTCGTGTACTGGACTATGATCAGCTCTATTGATTTACTTTAGGCTTGCATACTCTACATTCATGGCATCGATTACGTCTTCTTTTTGATTGCAGAAGATTACAGAAAATTTCGCGTTTTTTGTGACGAAACCCACCCACACACACTACACATACACTACACACACACTACACATACACTACACACACACTACACATACACTACACACCTTACACTCAAACTTTTCTCCTCAACCTATATCTCATTGTCTATCACATCTTGACTACAACTCTTACAAAGAGTAGCAATTGTAACAGAAGAACAGAATGGAATCAATGTCTCACTCTTCAAATTGAGAGTTGGTAGTTTCTTGTAGTCTCTTGTAGTCTCGTGAATCTCGGCGAAAGGGGGAAAAAAACTGACAAAATAACCAGATGCCGTCCTTTGGAGATACAAACACTTTACAGCAATGCGATTGAAGAAGATACCCACCATCAAAACCTCGCTGCTATAAGATTGTTCAACGGGGTTCTTTTTTTTTTTTTTTTTTTTTTTTTTTTGAATGCCTTTTTACAACAAAGTAAAAGCTGTAACAAACACACCTTTACTTTTTCCTTTTTTTCTTTCTTTTGCATACTGAAACTTTTAGACAATTTTGCAACAAAATCGTCATAGATAACCTAATGTAAGGTTTTCTTGATCAACAATTGAAATGATCTTGAACACAAACGGAACTAGACAATGGCAACTTAAGCTCACACGTGTGTCCCCAATCGCAATAGAAGAGTAAATACCTACGACCAAAAACACCTTCAAAAATTCAAAACAGGCTTTAGTTAGATTCAAAAAAAATTACAAAACTTCAAACAAAATACAACAATAACAACAACTTAATTATGGATGCATATGCAATTACAAAATAGATTAAGCTTAACACGCATGGTCTCCCTCCATTTCTTTCTCCTTCTAATCAAATGAGATTTCTCTCCGTCACTCACTCACACACGCATTCTCTTTCTCTCTTTCTTTCTGTATCTCTCCCTCCCCTAAGCATGGTCGGCAATGGCAGCTTCACCTTGGTCAAAGTCTTGTTCAGCAATTCTCAAATTTTCAGTTTCGTTGGCCAATTCGTCATCATGATAAGCACCTTCATCATCATGAGCAGCTAAAGATAAAGTAGGACGGACAACAGCAGAATCAAAAGTCCATGAAGCCAAAGCATTTTCAGCATCAATGATAATTTGTTTAGAAGCTTCATATCCATCATAAGCTGGTCTAGTTTCACCCGGAGTAACTGGACTTTCATCCAACAATTCCAAAAGGGCTTTACCGTAACCAGCAATCAAAGCAATTTTTTCAGCATGTTCTCTAATTGAATCAAATTGATAGTTGTAAGCAGTCTTCAATTTTTCTCTAGTAATATTACTCAATTGAGCCTCGGCAACTAAAGATTCAGCTTCAGCTCTAACCAATTCTTGTTCCAATACATTAATCTTGGGAGATTGAGGATCCTTGTACTTCAAATAAGCAATTTGATCAGTAATCTTTTGTTTTCTTTGTCTTGATGGTTCAACTGATCCTTCAATATCTCTAATACTCTTCAAAGTAATTCTATATTGATCATATCTATCGATAAATTGATCCTCCAATTCACCAATTTCATAAATCAAGACACCCAATTTATCAGTAATATCAGAAACATCATCATCATTACCTTCACCCCAAAGCGACAATTGTTTAGCAACATCTTTTCTTTCTCTTGAAGTGATTTCAGTAGATCTCATCAAATTCTTCTCCATCTTGATCAAAATGGCCAATTTTCTGGCCAATTCTGGACCAAGAGCACCAGCAGCTTGTTTTCTAAAAGAGTGGCTGATGGAACCCTTTCCAAAAAATTTGCTTTTGGTGGATGATGGTGGTGGTGGTGGTGCTTGTAATTGAGAAGCAGTAGGTGCTCTACTAGATCTTAAGGAATAAGTTCTGTGCATATTTGGACTTTGTTTGAATAATAGAGTAAAACGAAAGAAGTTTTTGGTGAAGTAAAATGAAAAGAAAGTTGTAAAAGTAGAAAAGTAGAAAAGTGGAAAAGTAGAAAAGTGAAATTGAAATTGAAATTGAAATTGAATGTTTCTTCTCAATTAAGATTCATTTATTTTTTTTTTTTTGTTTTTTTTTTTTTTTTTTTTTATTTTTGGTAAATTGATTTTTGACGATTTAAAGTCAGTCAGTCAGTCAGTCAGTCAATCAGTCAATCAATCAGTTAGTTAGTTAGTTAGTTAGTTAGTTAGTTAGTTAATTAATTAATTAATTAATTAGTTAGTCACACCCACAGCAAACTTCAATTCTTCTTCTTTTTTTTTTAAAAAAAAAAAAAAAAAAAAAATTTAGTTTACAAATTCAAATTTCACACCAAGACTACACAAAACACTAGCAAAGAGTAACAAATATATTACAACAATAGTTAATATTGTTATTATTATTATTATTGTTACTACGTACAGCACACGCACAGTTCACACAAAGTCACACTCCATATCTTCCCAATTTACTTTACTGATTGGCTTGGAGTTTGATACCGAGGCAACAATTGAGAAAAACTGTGGACGAAGCCAGTTGCTGCGACTGGTGGTTGACGCTCGGTCGGAAAAAAATGGCTCACTGTTGCTTCTGAGCGCGTTTGGTCACATACATTTTGATTGAAAAACCAGTAGAAGTAGTTCACGTCATCCCACGCAAAAGTTAGAATGACTGCATTTGAAAGAAGATATGTAACGGATAGTGGTAGTCACAACAAGAAAAATAGCCCGTATTCGTAACTCGACTATGCTATGTATTGGAGTGAGTGTGGTGAAAGACAATGGAGTGCTTTCCAGTTTTATTAAAGTCGAGGATAAAATTACAAATCACACAAAAGCTAGTTTTTCAGGCAGTATAAGCAAAAAAAGTAGCAACGTGACTAGTTTTCGAGTGGAAATGCAAGCAAGTCCTCTACCCGCATTATTGACTGACCTTTAGGGAAAGAAGCATTTATCTAGGATGACTACTTGCCCCACATTCTGCCCATCACAACTTTACTTTTGCCTCCTTGTGAGAAAGTAGAAGAACAGAGAAAGAGTCACTCAAAATTAATCTCACAAAGGAGAGTTGCTTTTGAAGAAAGTTGTGTTGTTGTTTGCTTTGTGGTTGTGTTTTTTTTTTTTTGCTAATTTGTTTGAAGCTGCTTTTGGACAAATTGAAAAACACAAAACATAATTCATTTGTTTACAATTTAACCTAATCGGGAGACTATAACTATGCTCTTATGATAAAACATCAAAGAGTTTGAAGCCTCTCTTTTCTCTTTTTTCTACCTTCACTATTGACAACTCTCTTTCTTCCATTGTTTCTTTTCAGTTATGGCTGGCTGTTGATTTTGTTGATTTGTCATGTATGACGTATTACACAAGGGTATTTTTTGTAGTGTGGTTGTAGACAACAACCTCGCACAATCCTTCTGCCTGTATGCAAACTGCACGGCTTTTTTTTTTTTCTTACTTCTTCTTCTCCCGGAGATAAAATTACGATGTCTCCGGATCTCAAATTGTAAACTATACAAACACATCTAACATCAAATCGTATAACTATCTTTATGTAGTACTAAATGGGTCTATTACAAGTAAACAGCGGTATTATGTTGCTCGCAAGACTTCTTCTTGTCGTTTTTATTGTCATATTTTGCTTTGCCCTTCTATGACCTTCTATTAATTACTCGGGGACAGTTTATTTTTTGTGATCACCATCGAACAAAAGCAAAAACTGTTCACAATACAAAGTCATTTGGTATCAGATATACACAAACATCACGAGGACAGCATGAAGTACGGAAAACACACATATACCACTCTAGAGGGTAATATGCATGGCGCAGTGGGGAAAGTAAGACATGCATCCGATCTAGCCCCTTTCGAGCCCTCTTTTCCTCCCCCCCTTTTTTTTAAATACCACTTTTTACACCTTGGCGGACACAAACTCTATCCTCCTGATCCGAAACTTTAATATGTGTTTCCCTGCATTTTCATTTCACACTTAGGAATGAAGTCATTTAATAACTAGAATCATATGAGTGCGCAAGCCATTCCCAAAACTTCACTAAAGTACCTTGATTCTACGACTCCAACCGTGTCTCTCCTTTTTCGCAACATCTTCGAGGTGTTTAACTTTTTTAAAAGAAATAGGACCAAACATGCATGGTTATAATATGTATGCAACAAGCGCCTAAGACGCGCCTAAGACACGCCCAAGGCCCAAAAAATAATTGGTTCCATGTCAATGCAAGATCCACGTCTTTTTCTTTTGAAACTCGTTGTTTCCAAAATCGCCAAACTATACTGGAGGCTGTGCTCGATGTACACCAATCGAGATGGTTTATGTGGCCATCTCGTTGAATCCAAAGCGTCCTATTCCATTTTTGTGCTTGATACAACGGAAATTTATCTATCAGTCTTATCATACTGGAATCCAGACCACGTTTATACGAAGCAGTTTACTAGATACAATGTCCAGACCCAGCAAGTTGGGCTTCTTGGTACATTTTCGTTTGTTTCTACAACATCCACGTGCGGAAGTACCAAAGTTTTTCAGCTGCAATTAAAACTATATCGGCAAACACATTTACAAACAGGACTCTGCGAGGATCTTACTTTTGCTAGTATTCCTAGAAGTAGGCTTCATATTTCTTATCTCTTGGTTGGTAATGTCTTTGTAAGCAGTTTCTTACTCTGGCAAGTGTCGCAGATGGTATCCATGCGACACACAAACTATCGAACAGAAAAACGAAAATTTGTTGTCTCACATCTCTGCAACGGCAAACGGGCAAAATCTGAAAATCATTATCAAAAATTTTCAACTTGCAACTGTTTCTCCAACAACCTCCAATACATACACATCGATAGCAAATGTCAAAAATAGTATCGAGTCCTGGGATTAAGGATGCGGAACTATTGGTATCCAGATCGATACATTTAAGACCTTATGTTTGGCCATTTACAATCATATATCCAATCTTTTTTCAATTGTATTGGAATCATTATGATACTTATTTCGTGGGTAGAGAATGGACTTTTGTGTATACTATAGCTATAGTATCACTCAATTTGCTTTTTTGGTTGATGCCTCATTGGAATATTGACATCAGTGCCCAATTTAACTATAGCAAAGTTGACAAGATTGAAGATGCAACATATATCAAAATTACCCCAGCGCCAAATTCTGGTATAGGTGAAATCAGTCCTATTACTCGTGAAACTTTCCATGATGGAGAAAAACAAACTAGTTTCTTGTATCAAAAGAGAAGGTACTTGTATCATCCAGAATTGAAGAGATTTTCTCCACCAGAGTTTGAATTTGATTCATTACCAAAGTTGCAAGTGTATCAAACTACAAAAGGTTTAAGTGGAGATTTGCAAAAACAGTACAGAAACTATGGATTAAATAAGTTTGATATTCCAATTCCTACATTCTTGGAATTGTTTAAAGAACATGCCGTGGCACCTTTTTTCGTTTTCCAAATTTTCTGTGTTGCACTTTGGTGTATGGATGAGCAGTGGTACTATTCACTTTTCTCATTGTTTATGTTGGTTTCATTCGAAATGACAACTGTGTTTCAAAGAAGAACAACCATGGCCGAGTTTCAAAGTATGGGGATCAAACCTTATGATATCTTTGTCCATCGTGATAATAAATGGCTGAAACTTTCTACAACAGAGTTGTTACCTGGTGACTTGGTGTCGATCACAAGAACCAGTGAGGATAGTGCATTACCCTGTGATTTGCTATTGGTTGATGGATCGGCAATTGTGAATGAAGCCATGTTGTCAGGAGAATCTACTCCATTGTTAAAGGAGTCAATCAAGTTAAGACCAAGTGAAGATAATTTGCAACCTGAAGGATTTGACAAGAACTCAATTTTGCATGGTGGTACCCTGGCTTTGCAAGTGACAAAACCTGAAAACTCCATTGTTGCACCAGCTCCAGATCATGGATCTCTTGCCGTAGTCACCAAAACTGGATTTGAAACATCGCAAGGCTCACTTGTTCGTACAATGATTTTTTCCAGTGAACGTGTTTCAGTGGGAAACAAGGAGGCTTTTTTGTTTATTTTGTTTTTGTTGATTTTCGCCATTATTGCCTCATGGTACGTGTGGACTGAAGGTACACGCATGGGTAGAGTTCAATCAAAATTGATTTTGGATTGTATCATTGTCATCACTTCGGTTGTGCCACCTGAATTGCCAATGGAGTTGACAATGGCTGTAAACTCATCATTGTCAAAGTTGCAAAAATTTTACATTTATTGCACTGAACCGTTCAGAATCCCATTGGCCGGTAGAATTGATGTTTGTTGTTTTGACAAGACTGGTACTTTAACGGATGAGGATTTGGTATTTGAAGGTTTGGCTGGTTTTAAAGATGATGATATTCATCATTTATACAAGGTTGCTGATGCACCAACAACAACTTCATATGTTTTGGGATCAGCTCATGCTTTGGTGAAGTTGGATGATGGTGATGTTGTTGGTGACCCGATGGAACAAGCGACGTTAAGTGCAGCTCACTGGACTGTTGGAGCTAACGATACAGTTGAAAGAGAAGTTGGTAAGAAAACAGAGAAAATCAAAATTTTGCGTCGTTTCCAATTTTCAAGTGCTCTTAAAAGATCATCAACCATTTCGTCAATCAATTCACTTCCAGGTAAAAATTTTGTTGCTGCTAAAGGTGCACCAGAAACCATTCGTAAAATGATTATTGATGCGCCTCATCATTATGAAGAAATCTATAAATCTTTTACGAGATCGGGTTCGCGTGTTTTGGCGTTGGCATACAAGTATTTGGACACCAATGTCAATGTCAATAAAGTTAAGCGTGAAGAAATTGAATCGAAGTTGCATTTTGCTGGGTTTATCATTTTCCACTGTCCATTGAAAGCTGATGCAATTGACACTATCAAGATGTTGAATGAATCATCTCATCGTTCAATTATGATTACTGGTGATAATGCTTTAACTGCATGTCACGTAGCTAAAGAAGTTGCCATCACCACTAAAGATGTGTTGATTTTGGACGTTCCTGAAGAACATCATGATGCCGATGAAGCTGATTTGGTTTGGAGAAATGTTAAAGAAACAGTTGTGATTCCAGTTAGATCTACTGACAAGATTGATTTTCACCAATTGAAACAATACGATATTTGTTTGACGGGATATGCATTGAATTTGTTGAGTGGACACCAACAATTGCTTGCTTTGCTAAAGAGAACTTGGATTTACGCTAGAGTCTCACCAACGCAAAAGGAATTTATCTTGACTACGTTGAAAGATGCTGGTTACAATACATTGATGTGTGGTGATGGTACTAATGATGTTGGTGCATTGAAACAAGCCAACATTGGTGTTGCTCTTTTGAATGGTACTGAAGAAGGTATGAACAAGATTATTGAAAATAGAAAAATCGAAGCTACAAAGAAAGTGTATGACAAACAAGTTCAATTATTTGCCAACTGGGGTAAACCAGCTCCCAATGTGCCTCCCATCATTGCTCATTTGTATCCACCAGGTCAAAACAACCCCAAGTATTTAGAGGCAATGGAAAAGAAGGGTGTTGCCATTACTGAAGATATGAAGCAAGCTGTTGCCATGGCAATGAAACAGCCAGTCAAGGTACCACAACCAGGTCAATCTCCAGTCCCCGCCGATGGTGGTAAATTTGCCGATACTATCCTTGGTGCATTAAACGATGCTGAAGCTGAAGATGAAGCACCAACTTTGAAATTGGGTGATGCATCAGTTGCCGCTCCCTTCACCTCAAAATTATCCAATGTTAGTACTGTTACTCACATTATTCGTCAAGGACGTTGTGCTTTGGTTTCCACGATTCAAATGTACAAAATATTGGCTTTGAATTGTTTGATTTCGTCTTATTCACTTTCAGTGTTGTACTTGGCTGGAATGAAATTTGGTGATGGACAAGCAACCGTTTCCGGTATCTTGTTATCTGTTTGTTTCTTGTCCATTTCACGTGGTAAACCATTGGAAAAATTATCCAAAGAAAGGCCACAAGATGGTATATTCAACATTTACATCATGGGATCCATTTTGGGACAATTTTTCATCCACATTGTCACTTTAGTTTACATCACGCGTGAAATTTACATTGTTGAACCAAAAGAACCTTCAGTTGATTTGGAAAAGAAATTCACTCCATCATTGTTGAATACCGGTATGTTTTTATTACAATTGGCCCAGCTGGTTTCTACTTTTGCTGTCAATTATATTGGGTTACCATTTAGAGAGAGTCTTGCTGATAACAAAGGTATGTATTATGGATTGTTGGGAGTTGCTGGTTTGACATTTGCTGGATCGACTGAATTCATTCCTGAGATTAATGAAGCTATGCAGTTTGTTCCCATGTCAACTGATTTCAAGGTCAAGTTGACTGGATCAATCATTGTTGATTTGGTTGCTACTTGGGCTATTGAAACTGTGTTGAAGCATTTCTTTATGAATTCACAAGCTGCTGATATAGCATTGAGGGATGAGGATTTGGAATCGACTCCAAAGATTGAAGCAGTCGAGATAGTGGAGGAAAAGATTGAAGTAGAGTAGATGCTACTGCTACTGCTACTGCTACTGTTACTGCTGTTGCTGTTGCTGTTGCTGTTGCTATTATATAGAGGTCTTTCAAATTTTACATTATATTAATAAATATCTAAGATTTTTCAATTTATGACACTAGTACCACCAAGTGTAACCAAATCTTCAACACGATTCAAATGCGATACTCGTATTACTGTGATGCCCGCCTTTTCGTAAATTGCAAAATTGGTCAATCTATCATTGATCAACTGTACAATACGACGAATGTCATCTTGATCCATTTGATCTTCATCACAAGTATCACGTACAATTTGAACTATTTTCGTGAATGAAAGTGATACCCCTTTGGTATTGTTACTACTACTTGAGTTTATACCCTCGAGATACAATTGATGTATAACATTGTAAATTTGATCCATCTTGGCAGCAAGGTATTGTTCGCGTTTCTGTTCCTTGGTTATTGCTCCTGCTGAATTGTTCAATTTCTCCTTCATTTTGATCCTTTCAAGTAAAGACATTCCTTGATGTTTGTTACTTTCCTCAGCGGCATTCTTTTCCTTGAACGTGAATTTCGATCGAGAATTCTTCAAGTCCGCGAATCTAGTCCTCAGTTTCGTAGGTGATGGCGAGGGCGATGGCGATGGCGATGCTGATGTAGTAAGCGACGGTGATGAATACATCTTTGTGACTTTTCTTGGTGATGTGGTTCGTATCCATACATCACGCAAGTTTATCATGGCAAGTGATTTGTCATCTTGATGCATTGAGATCCATTTATTCACCGATTGGGTAAATTCACCAACTCGATCTTTTCCCTTAATATCCGGAAACGACATATACGTTCCATGTTGGTTTCTATATATCTTGTATAATGGTGAAATCGCTAGTATGTTCTCCAAATTGTTAATGTTGATTTTCCATTGCGCCAAATTTGATGCGTGTTGGAGAATCTCTTGTGCCAGGGGGTTAGTGACGTGGTTGATGAAATGTAGCGAAAGTGTACTGTCAATGTATTTCACATTTGATATCAACCGATGAAATTCATGTTTCGGTATGTGTTTGTGTTTGATTATGTCCATGGTTGTCGACAGCTTCAGTTGGATGAGGAATGAGACGTCTAAAGAGTTAGACGCGTTGTTCAAAAATCTTTTTATATGTTCGCGTAGCGGAGTTTATTATTTCCAAATTGAGTTTTAGCTCCAACTACACATGAGCTTTGCATAACCTAGAACGACGCTTTTGGAAGCAACGTCAACAGGTATTCGATCTGGCCTCTACAGTGAATTTTGTCACAGCTTAGAGAAGGTGGCGTTTAGCTACTCTTTTAGAAAGCAAGATGCATCAACCCATTCATCTGAGCACCACAGCTGTTTCATGCGTGACGTATCGATTGATTTTGAACACGATCACGTTTCTACCCACTAGCTCATTAATCCACAAGGTAATGTGCAATGTCCCTCATCTCATCGCTAGTTAATCTGGTCTGGACCAAAACTCCGAGAGTGCACACATAGTGAGAAAAAATACTAAAAAAAAAAAACAATATTATGCAGCCTTTTTCTGCATTGCTATCGAGTACAAGATATTGATGAATGGGTAGTGAGCAACGAGAGGACCACTTGAAGAAAGGATCTAATGTATCACCATATGAGGCGTTGTTTGCGGGATCAATTGCAGGTGGGGTATCAAGAGCAATCACTGCTCCTCTAGACACCATCAAGATACGACTACAGTTAGAAACGCGAAGTTTTTATTACAGACAGTCCATTGCCACAGTGGTTAAAGGCTTACTCAAAAATGAGGGTGTCATTGCATTGTGGAAAGGTAATGTGCCGGCGGAAATCTTATACATCTTGTATGGTGGTGTTCAATTTGCATCGTACTCCATATTGAGTACCAATCTTTCTCAATTTGAGCAACATTTTCGAATCAACTTGTCACCATCCATACATTCGATGGTGGTTGGTGCTGGCGCAGGTTTAACAAGCACGCTAGCCACTTATCCGTTTGACTTGCTTCGCACACGGCTAGTGGCAAACAAAAAAAGAGATCTTGATTCAATGAGTGGTACAATCAAACAAATTCTTAAAAACGAAGGAGTGAGCGGTATGTTTGCAGGTATCAAACCTGCAATAATCTCAGTTGCATCTACTACTGGACTTATGTTTTGGTCATACGAACTAGCAAGATCATTTTCTCAGGAGTACAAAAGTATACCATTCATCGAGGGGATTTGTGGGTTCATTGCTGGCGTAACCTCCAAAGGTATAACGTTTCCATTAGACACGTTGAGAAAGAGGTGTCAAGTTTATGCTGTTGTTCACGGGACCAAGCCTATTAATGCAATGAAACTTTTTGTTGAAATAATCAAGAAAGAGGGTGTATTAGGTCTATACAAAGGGTATGGAATCAGCATTTTGAAAACAGCCCCTACCAGTGCTTTGTCTTTGTGGATGTACGAGTACACCATTTCATTTATGAAATCTACTCCATTTGTGTGAACCAATTTAGACTTTGAATAGATAATCATTTTCATCATCATCATTAGATACACTTCCTCCAACATTGACAAAATCTACATCTTCTTCCTCATCATCATCATCATCTTCTTCTTCTTCTTCTTCATCGTCATAATCAACATCACTTCCGTCCTCCAATTGGACACCATAATACTTTGCCAACAGGCCCGGCAGTATATATTCTCTATCGTCATCATCTGAATCATATCGTAAATGGCGCTCCACGTCAGACGTATTCGTAGTTGAATTGAAATTTTGGGAATGCGCGTGTAGGGATTGTGAAGCAGTTACTAGGTTTTGTAGCCTAGAAGATTTCCGCGAAACTTCTCGTGTGTCTTCAATAGTGGGTAGTTTGTTCGGAAGATGTTTCCTGGTAGCCGTCTTTGGTGACACTATTTGAGCGGGTTGTGCCTGTCGCAATTGCTCACGGATATATTTAGGCAATTGCTCGCCAACTAGTGATGTAGGTCTGGTTTTTAATTCAGGTCTTGTTGTTGAAGCCAGTTGGCCGCTGGAATGGTGTTCTAGGACTGGTTTGGATCTAGTGGTCACGCTCAAGTTTGTTATGCTCGTAGCTGCAGGCGTGACCAATTGGCCATCTTTGCCTGTGAAATCTGGGTTTGGTCGGGGTTGCATCAAATCTAAAGATAGTCGTCTCTGATTTTTGGTCAATCTCGGCATATCATGGGCTTTCTGATTCGGGCCAATCTCTGCCCGAGGTTGCTCGCTTTCAGCATTTGCATTGGTCTCTTGTGTTACCTCTTTAAAGGGCAATAGACCTATGGAGTCGATCATTCGTGACACATCTGTATATAATGACGATTCCTTCGTACCCCAAAGTGATACCAATTGAGGGGGATTCAAATCTTGACTAAAGACTTTAAGGTCAAACAACTCGTCAATTTTCAAATTTAAAAATTCAACGTTCTTGCAGTTCGTTGTCTTGGTGACCCTCTCCCAGTCAATATTGGTGTAGAACTTTGAGATATCTTTCAATTGATCAAGATATGTGTTGATGTAGTCCTCCAACTGGACTTGCTTTTCTGAAGTCCAATCCATTGCACCTTGAAGTCAACTGTGGGGTAATTGTTCTGGTCTATTGCTGCCAACTCATCAATCGTATACGCAAAGGGGGCGTTCTTGAGGTGTGATGTAAGAAACTCTTAAACTTTATTCTTCTTTGAGTGACTTTATATAATCAAGCGCGGCGAAAGAAAACAATAGTTTCCACGCACATTTTGACATGTTGACAAGTATGAATGCGCCATGCCAGAAAATAGAATAAGGGAGCGTTTTAATCCGCTGTGACTATACGTATAAGGTCAATTTGTAGGGCAACATGTCTCTGGATACGCTGTTGCGCCTGTAGAGGAATCTGATAATTAAAAAAAAAAACAAGGCAGAAAAAAAGAGTGGTCCCTAGCAGGATCGAACTGCTGATCTTGGCGTTATTAGCACCACGCCTTAACCAACTGGGCCAAGGGACCTGTTTCTGCGCAAGAAATTAAGTAGGTTTTACTGATTCGTTGGAAAGGATTATGTGTAAGCCGCTCAATTGAAGATAATATTAAAGAAAGCTCAAGCTTGCATCCCTTCTGATTAACCAAATGGTTTGCTAATTTATTAGCGACACATATCAGCCTGTTTCAGGTAACTTTTCGATTGATTGAGCTAACTCAATTGGATTTCATCGTACAAGAAATCTTCTACTGATTTGTTTACGTAGTTTTCATGCAAAATATATTGATGATAATTCGTTAATATAATGCATCGACATTATCGGAAAATAAGAAAGCTCCATGCACAACCAAGCAGAGCTAGGGGAGTTGAATTCATTGATGAAGCAAGTGGATGTATCATTTTCATAACATACCCAAGTGTACGTACCGATTAAAGCGCTCGCTCATTAAGCATCCACCATCTTAAAACCGCACTAAAGAGCACGCTGCGACATACAGTAGAGAAAGTTCTCAACTTTTCAGCTCATATTTAGAACTAAATTATTGCTCTCATGTTTCATCGTTGCAAAGTGTCTTAACCCGGTAGCGCAATCGCAGCATCTTCGGTTATTTTTCGAGAAGCCATCATCATCACATAGCAAGTAAGAGCTACTTTTCAACAAACGCTTTGGAAATGAAAATTTTGGTGGCGGCCGATGATACAGCTTCGGGGAAGTTAGTTGAGTGTAATAGAGGTACGGATACATCCAAACAAGTTGCTCCCCAACTTAAATCCATTGAAAATTGTTTCACAATACCAAAATTCAACTATAGCTCAAGAATAAAGCACTTGATTAATTACAATTACCGATACTTTATTGCTTCTAGAATTGATGGAACTGTATCGGTATACGACTATGAAGAGGACCCAAGTGCCGAGAAAACTTTAGCAGAGGATGAAAAAGACGAATTGGATACAAAAGCTGAGTTGTTTAAACATTTGCATGATTACAAGGTCCCCATCGCAGCCAGCGACAAGCCGATAGGGTTATTCAAGCTTGAAAAATTGGATAGCATTTTAATACCATACACCTCGGGTAGAACTTTCTTGATTTACGTGGGTGATTTTAAATTCGAGCCATTTGAAATAGAGTTGCCTAATGAAAGTCCCATCGAAGCATTTGCAGTTAATCCCGAACATGAAAATATTATCGCTTATGGGGGTAAAGAAGTAGATTTGAAAGTACTTGAATTGCATGATGAAAAGATCAACAGCTCAGTATTTAAAAAAGATTACAAAAAACATTTCAACCCGAAAGTTGTCTTTGCAGCCAAGAATGTCAAAAATGATCATTTAGACTTGAGGATTCCCATTTGGATTACCAACATTTTGTTTTTCAAGAATGACTCGAAAAATAATTATAAAGTGTTGACATCAACACACTACGGACACTTGAGAATTTACGATTCAACTCACGGGCGAAAACCAATGAAGAACTATCAAGTTTCACAAGATCCAATTTTGACATTAACATTTTCTGACGAGGGCCAAAAAGAGGTTATAATTACCGGGCCCAATAGCTTGATTGCCAAGTATTCCTTGACATTGATTGACGAAAAGGCCTTCAAAACCAACTCAGCTACAGCAGGCGAGATAGTGAAAGCAGTGCCAAAATTGCTAGGTAAATATACTGGTGGAAATACTGGTGCATCGTACGCAGTTGAGGTTCTTGAAAATGTTGTTGCTGTTGCTGGATTAGATAGGTATCTTCGAGTTTTTGATGTCGAAAGTCGCGAATTGTTAGCAAGGGTTTACCTCGGAGTCGAGGTTAGCTCGTTAATAGTATTGGACGATGAAGATGAAGAAGAGGAAGAGGTGAAACGCAAGAGAGAAGCTGAAGTGGAAGAAGACGAGGAATTGTGGAACCAATTGGACAAAGAAAAGAAGAAGCAAAAAACTTCTACCTAGATTTGCTAATTTCGTGCTCTATACTCCTACTGTCTGACCTATTGCTTGTGTTGATGACACTCATACACTTCCACTCACTTAAATAATTACATTTCCATAGTCTCAATTTCCCATCGTCACCAGCAGATGACAATATAGTGCCTGTCATATTCCAATTAACGCGCCAAACTTCACATTGATGATCATTCATCTTTGCTAGAGTTTCAATATTGAAGTCACCATTTGAAGTCTCTGTAGCTTTAAAAATCCTCACATAACCATCTTTACATCCAGTGGCAATCAAATGATAGCTCCTTCCCATGGATGGGGCCCAGCTCACTGATCTTATTAGACCATTGTGTTCCGGTAAGTCACAAACTTTCACATACTTTTCTTGATGTCCACCATCCTCTCCTGATTCTGTATCCTTGGGTGCGTTTGTATAAATAAAACCTTGATCCAATGCAACCACAATGAATTTCTCAGTTTTGGTGAATTTTGACGGACACCATTCAATGGCAAAACTACTCTGCAAGCTTTTTGCTGGGAGCAGCTGACTAAGTATCGGTATCTCTGTTGTGAGTGCCCAATTAGTCAAGTCATTGGGCTCCAATGATTCATAGACCCTGAAAATTCCATCACTTCCAATGCACCCCAATTTCAAACCCAAATGATTAGGAGCAAATTTGACGTCATATATTGGGCCATATGACTCTATGGCTAGTGTCGCTAACCTTGTCCACCTTCTACCAGATCCATGTAGCTCCATCGGCTGCTCCTCCCAAACTTTCACCGTCCTATCGTAAGAGCAAGAAGCCAATATTTTGGAGCTCGAGAACTCGGGATGGGCCCATGAAATCCTCAATATCAGTGAGTCATGAGCTCTCCACAGATCGTTCAAAATCCACGAAGTTGTAGCTGCATCAAAGTCAAATACTTTTATGTGTTGATCGGATGACGCTGTTGCTATATGTTTGCCATAGAAATCATATTTTATATCATGAATTAACTCTTCATGTCCTGTAACGAATGGCTGCATTGAAATTTCGTGAAGCGTGCACTTTTTTGGGGTGGATTCGCTTTCCTTTTTTTGAACTCAAATTTCTTTGTGTACATTTTGACCTTTTTTTTCCAATTCTTATGTTGATGTCAACTTTCCCCTAATCACGAATGCCCTCAAGATGGATTAAGTTGTCGCTCTTAGTGGGCGCGATTATGGCAATAGCTCCAAACAGCCCTGTGCGTACACTGATAGCTTTTGCCGTGATTGGATATGTGGTAACGGACCTGGTGATACCGAGAGTTGGTCCAAGCTTTGTGAAAATTGGTCTCAAAGGCAGAGACTTGTCAAAACGCCCACCTGTAGCAGAAATACCTGAAACAATGGGATTGGTTGCCGCAACCACTTATCTTTTCCTCATGTTTGGATTGATCCCTTTTGTGTTTTTCAAATACCTTGTTTCATTTGGTTCTTTGGCGAATGACGAAGTCATGACAGAAAACTACAGAACCCAATATGAGTCGATCAAGGACAACAAATTATTTCCACACAATAAGCTTGCAGAGTATCTAAGTGCCATATTGTGTTTACAGAGTACAACATTATTAGGATTATTGGACGACTTATTCGACATACGTTGGAGGCACAAGTTCTTTCTACCGGCAGTTGCATCTTTGCCATTGTTGATAGTGTATTATGTCGATTTTAGCGTTACATCGATCGTGGTTCCCTCGTTTGTAACAGACTTTCCTGGTGGTCCGCGTGTTCTAAGTTTTGTCAACAGTTTCATAAAATTTGCAAATCACTTGGTCACCAACATCACCGGATTATCATTCCAAACACTTCAAACAGATTATGTTGTACCCGATCAAGTCCCTAAATTGGTAGATTTGGGAATTTTTTATTACGTGTACATGTCTGCGGTGTCCATTTTTTCACCAAACTCAATCAACATTTTGGCAGGTGTCAATGGTTTGGAAGTGGGTCAGTCGATTGTTCTTGCATTGATATTCTTGATCAATGACTTTTGTTATTTATTTTCTAGCAACACCTCACAGGCAGCAAACGATTCACACTTATTTTCAGTCATTTTCATTGTCCCATTTGTGGGCGTATCAATAGCTCTTTTACAATACAATTGGTTCCCTGCTCGAGTTTTCGTTGGTGACACATACTGCTATTTTAGTGGTATGGTGTTTGCCATTGTGGGAATATTGGGACACTTTTCAAAAACTTTGATGTTATTTTTAATTCCTCAAGTTATCAATTTTATCTACTCAGTCCCACAATTATTCCATATCATTCCTTGTCCGAGACATCGCTTGCCTAGGTTTAATGCCGATGATGGACTTATGTACCCCAGCTTCGGAGAGCTAGAGAAACCGACCGCAAGAAGCGCCACCATTTTGACCATTCTAGAAGCAGTCAAATTCATCAAGCTTGAAAGAGATCCCACACTGGGTAGAATTATACGATTTTCAAATATGACAATCATAAATTTGAGTTTAGTTTGGTTTGGCCCAATGAGGGAGGACAAATTGTGTTTGCTTATTTTGGCTATTCAGTTTGCCCTCGGTCTTTTCATGATTGTATTTCGACACACAGTTGGTCCTTGGCTTTTCGGGTACGACAACTTGTCGTGGGGCGTCAAATAAAACATTTATAGAATTACAGAAGCTAAGAATAATATCGATAGTTACACTCTCCTTGCAAAAACTTTAATTTGTCGTGTACTGCTGAAAAGACACCATGACACAAAAATCTGAAAACTGGACTTTAAATATTTCTTTCAATTCACCACAGCACAGAACAACGAATACACCAACAACAATTAGTAAACATGGCAGGCCCACCACCACCACCCCCGCC
>OGTJ01000085.1_pt1 | contig 65005 bp, 41 predicted proteins | sample 1574611 | NCBI WGS metagenome assembly OGTJ01 (sample SAMN03295858, study PRJEB24534) | human gut metagenome | isolation source: fecal sample 1 from infant 9 | host: Homo sapiens | place: USA: Pittsburgh, PA | collected 2014-07
GCCACTATTACAACCAAAAAAAAAAAAAAAGTAAATCAATTTGGGTCATCCATTTTTTTCAACAGCTTAACATTTACTAAACCATACCATACTTACTTCAACAGCTAATCAAACTACTGCATCACGCCCAGACGTTGGTGGTTCATAATTCACTCAACATAACATATTCAATAGAGCAACGCGTTTTGTTCCACCCAACGTGTGATCTATAACCCCCGGTGTTAATCACGTCCAGGTGCACACACTGAATAAACCAAAATCCAGCCTTTACGTGTTTCCGTTTTGAATTTTGCCCTTCGTTTTGTTCGATTTCCAAGCGTACTACGATCGCTTCATCATATCCCTTCTTTTTCACGGCCTTTTGTAACTTCTTATAAAGGTGAAAAGTTATGGAGCCTGCATCAACCATACCATTAAACTTCAACTATGACAACCAATCTGACCATTCATTATTCAAACTATGGAAGCTAACTAGTGACTTGCTGTATATAAAGTGCACAAACATATCAACAACCGAAAGACTCAACAATCGATCTTGGAGACTACTTAATCAACGTGTTTTACGACTTTGTCAGCACAATAAAGCTCATGACAGTTTTAGTCAAGACACTCACAATCTCAGACGCAACACCAATGATGAACTAAATGATTTGTTCAAGGAAAATCTAAAAGACTTGAAGCCCAAAACAACTCAATTTTTGACAGAACGACCAACTTTATTCAGCCATTCATCAAATTTCAGTCTACAAACAAGGAAACGAAGTACACAAACGAGTTTAGAATCACTTGCTTTTGATACTAAACAAACTGTTGGTGGGCCTGGTATTGTTCATGAGGTTGAGCCTTTGGCCGAATCAGATATGTCGGACATTTCAGAAATATCTGATGACGAAGAGGAGGAAGAAAATGATGTAGAAGTGGAGAATAACGCGTCGGACAAAGAACCACCGAACAAGGATATCTCCCTTAGTGGTGAACAAGCAAGAGAGCTGAAACTCAGTGTAAACAATGTTAGTCCGAGAGGTGTTGTTGATACCTCAAATCATAATTCACCACATCTATCAGCACCAACAAAGAACATCACTGAGACGGTATCACCGCGAAATGCCCGTTGCAACCCCAGTGATACTTTTTACATAGGGAGCTCCTCGTCGAGTTCGAATCACCACGACCACTCCATCAAATCCCACTTAACTGCATCCAACCCAAAATCATCGCCTTTGCGTGAAGTTTCCACAGTCCATGCCACGGAAGGGAAAATTTTCAACTCATCGTCAACTAGTAGTCAGCAAGTACCCATTCAACAACCTCAAGTGCAGCGACAGAATTCCTTATTCAACAATTTCAACTTCAAAGACAACTCATCAGAAATACTAAATGGGTCTAGAAAAGCATCCAACCAAACTATTGATGAAATCGACCTCCGCCGTAAAAATGGTAACTGTTCTTCAACCGACATTTCTGAAGATGAACTACTGGATGAAGATGAGGACGAAGAGGACGAAGAGGACGAAAAAAAGGACGAGAAGGATTCTTTTAGCAACGAGAAACGTTCTGAGAATACATTCACACAGGCACAATCTTTGCATGACACAAACATGAATATCAGTGCCACGAGAAAAAACTCTTCTGCTACAAGGAAAAACTCCACTGCCACATCCGGTAGGGACGATAATGACAGCGAATGGGTCTCGGTGTACTCAAGCTCAATCAACTCCACTGCAGCGTCATCCAAAAGTGTGCCAAAGCACCAATCTTTGAATTTTACCAAGATTGAACCACCTTCTTCTGTTTTGTCGAATGAAACCATTTCATCGTTGGACAACAAGAGAAGAAACTCTAATTCTACACCGGTCATCAACAAGCCAAAATCGCTATTGTCGGGATTGTTCCTTAATGAGATGGCGCACTCGCAATCTTCAACTCCCGTTCCCGCTCCCGTTCCCGCTCCTTTAACCGATAAACCAAAGTTGCAAAGATCAACAACTACAGGTGTAATGACCATTGATGAAGAGAATAAACGTCCATCATTAATTTTCACCCGCAAGTTCCCCTCGTTTAGTGACATTCCTCGCATTGGCAAACGAGTGCAATCCCCAGCTTCCATTGCAACTAATAGGACAAATTCTTCATCTTCTGCTTCCGAAAGCATTGTGGCTGTTGATGTCAATAATAGCTTTGATGGCAATAGCACACCACTCAAAAAGCAAGGTAGTAGTGTGAAGATTTCCGACATCAATGTGTCCAAAGTGCCCAACAGCAAAACCACAGTAGAGGAAGAACACGAATTGTTGTCAAATAGTTTGAATAAATTGTCGCGGTCTGTGTCGCACCATTCCTTGATGAATCTTTTATCAAAGTCTTCTATCAATTTGAGTCGAATATACATCAATTCCATGACCAAATTGAAACCGGAGAGCAATAACAATAATCGCAACTACAGCGGCAACTTTCGATCGAATGATGTGCCTCAGTTTAAGGGAAAACCTGATGCCGATAAGATTAACAGACCCATTTCACCAATTAATCAACAAAAATCCCCTGCTTCCGAAGCCACTCGCAAACAGTCGCCTAGTTCTCTAACCTCAGCATCATCAATTCCTGTACACTCATCCAGATCATTAGCCACACCTCCACCATCAGCACCACGCGTTCCGAAAATCACCACAACTGATACATCCATAGACAATAACAAAAACGCGGAATCAAATGACAATACAGGCAAGGCGATGACAGAAGAGGAAAGAGAGCTTTTTGAGAATGAAGAGCTCAGCTCGTCCTTGCGTGAAGCGTTATTAATTGACCACAAGTTGGGTAGAGTTGCTATGCCTGATGGAGTCATGATTCAAAAATCCATTGTTGGTGGTGACCCGGCGGATGATGCTGTATTTGATGATTACCATGCTAAGGGGTGGTAGTGAAGAGCACGTTTAGTAATGTTGACTTCACTACATATCGTCTATACATTTTGTAGAAATTCAGAAGCTTAATAAATAATGATTAGAGAATTTGGAGCACCATCAGTTCATGTGTCTTTGCTCTTAAGTCGAAAATCAATTGCAAAGAAAAAGGAAAAAGCCGAGCCCAAACTCATCTCTTTAAAACACCCTTATACATGCAAACCGCTCTGTACAACTATGAAAACATGCTACTATGAATTATTAGAAGTTTCATCAACCGCCACGGATTCCGAATTGAAAAAAGCATATAGAAGGAAAGCATTACAATTACATCCCGATAAGAATCCAGGAAACGTTGAAGAAGCCAACCATAAATTTTCCCTCGTTTCAGCAGCATATGAAGTACTTAGTGACCCACAAGAGCGTGCATGGTACGACTCGCATAAGCTGAGTATTTTGAACGATGAGGATGTCGTTGATGATGGTGTATCTCACATCCCTTCAATTTCAAGTGAAGAAATTCTACGATACTTTAACCCTAGCATGTATTCAACTATTGACGACTCTATCCTGGGGTTCTATTCTATTGTCAGTCGGATCTTTGAACGATTGGCTCGTGAAGAGATTCAGCATGGGAAATATCAAAATTTGCAAGAATTCAACAAATATAAAGATGATGACAATAATGTCTACACTATAGATTCGAGTTATTTGAAATACCCGTTATTTGGCAATAGTCATGCTGATTATTTATCAATTAAGAAGTTTTATCAAATTTGGCTGAATTTCACTACATGTAAGCTGTTTAACTGGAAATATGAGTATCGGTATTCAGCAGCACAAGATCGTCGTACACGAAGATTGATGGAACGGGAAAATAAGAAAATAAGTGATGAAGCACGCAAAGAGTATAATGAGACTGTGCGGAAATTCGTTGGATTTATCAAGAAACGAGATCCAAGGGTCAAACTTGCTCAAGAAGAGTTTAATAAACAACAACGTAAGAAACAAATGGAGGAAATGCAGCAACAAATTCTCCGCCAGAGATTATTGAAACAGAAACTGAAATTGAATGGAGATCAAGTATATCAAGAACAAAGTTGGCAGAAATTGGATCAAAGTGAAGTAGCTGAATTAGAACAAATGTTGGCTGAAGAGTATAATCTTAATGATGTTTCATTGGGAGTAAACAATGATGTTATTGGTGAAGATGAGGAAGAGTTTAGTACCGATTCAGAATTTGCAAGTGATGATGATATTGGTGATGCTGATGGGGTGGATGGTGAAAATGGTGGAGTTGAAGAAGTTCACGAGTTTGAGTGTATTGTTTGTGATCGAATCTTGAAGAATGAACAACAGTTTAAGATTCATGAGGAGAGTAAAAAGCATAAAAAGGCGGTTAGACAAATGAAGTGGGAAATGAAACAAGAAGGTATTGATTTAGGTATTGATGAAGATGATGAAGATGATGATAATGAGTTTGAGACCGCTGAAAGTGAATTTGAGAACGAGAGTGAAGATAGTGCTGAGGAGGACGAAGATGAGGAAGAGGTCCAGAAAAATGGAATTGGCCATTCCGGTGTAACCAAAGTATACGATGATAATACGGCGAACGAAAAGATTGAAAATGCAGAAGAGGATAGTTCTATTGTGTCATTTGAGGAGAAGCTCAGAAGTAATACTGATACCATGAATGAGCTGAAGAAGAACAATGTTGACGGCGCCACCCCAAATACCGAAAAATCCCCATCTTCATCAACTCCCAAGCTATCCAAAGAAGAAATCGAAAAGAATAGACTTGAAGCCGACTTGGCCAGGCTTCTCAGCCAATCAAAATTGGACGATTCTGATGATGATTGGGATACCGGTATTAAAAAGACCAAGAAGAAGAAAAAGAAAGCACCGGCAAAGTCAAAGACAAAGCCTAGTTCGACGTCATCACCTCAACCTGAGCAGCTTTCAAGTAATACATCGAACACAGAGACATCGCCTGTGCCGCTTAGTGGCGGTGCTTCTGCTGCTGCCGGTGTTGACGCGGAACGGTGCGTTGTTTGTGGCCAGTCATTCGGTTCACGTAATCAGTTATTTCAACATGTCAAACTAGAAAATCACGCCGTTGCTCCATCTTTGGCGACTGCATCAAAATCAAAGAAGAAGAAATCCAAACGTAAATAGACCAAGATGAAAAAGCATTCCTAGATTCTTATCCCTTCCTTGTAAACCACACATCTATAAACCAAACTCTATCTAATACCAGTTTTGGACATTTTCACTTTAGCCACGATAGGTTCATTAATACCAGCATTAGTCTTACCCAATCCTTGTCCTTGGCTCCACCCTAATTTCTCCAACATTATTCTACCAAGGTTCAGTTGATCAAGAGCTGGTGCCTCAGCTCCAACAACATCACCTTCTTTAAACTTGGCTCGTGGCTCGTTACCACCTCCACCACCATTGCGCTTCACTTTACTACTACCATCTTTGTCCCCCTTCTTTTCCCGTTTCACATCCATACGATGGAAAATTGGTCGGCCTCGCATGATGGCATTGATTCGATTGAAATTAGGCACATTTTTGTATGTTTTCCTTGTCTTGGTAACTTTTATATAATGACGAACATTGTGACGACCACATTTATCAGTTTGCATATTGTATGCTGCTGCTATACTTTGCAAGGTCTTGTTGCCATGAGAATCCAATGTGGGGAAGCTCAATGTTGTTCGTGATTCGTCTTGCATAAATGATGAAAACTCATGACTGATTTGGGCAATGGTTAGAGAGTCGGGATACTTGATCAACAAGTCATGGCTCAATATTGCGTCCTCAGTTTGTTGAGCTTGGCGGCGTTGTTTTTGTTGTTTTTTGTTCTTGCGATAATTTATAATCTGATTGGTTAATGCATCTTGTAATTCTTCATCAATGCCAAGGTTGTCAAAATTTCGTCTCTTTTTGGCTGGTGTATTGTTTGAAAAATCACGATCTTGCATCAGTATTAAGCCCTGCGTACTTGATTTTGAGTATCGTATCAAGTCATTCAAATTATCATCTGAGTCGTATGGATAGTCGTCTCGATCTTTATCGAATTCATCTTCATCTTCGTCTGTAGCATCTCCATCTTCACTGTCGCTGCTAATGTATACTTGGTCTTCTTTCGCTTTGGTATCCTCCTTGTCTTGGTCAATCATACCAGAGGTAATATAAGACAAGAATTTAGATAAACGATGCTCCTTTACCCCATTGGACAAAGCATACTCAATAACTTCATCTTCGTCAATCCATACGAATTCCTCATCAAATCCAGTGAGTTCATGACATTTCAAGTAATACTGGTTGCTGATCCCAAATCTAACGTTTGTAACAGATATCTTTGATACATCGAATTCGTAATCTTCTTCTAAAAATCCATATTCTTGTTCATCGTCAAGCCGTGATTCTGGTTCTTCGTCCTCTGACGATGAGTCACCTTGCTCTAATACGTTTGGCATTTCAGCGTATCTTGGATCATCGATAAAAACTTCTAATTCATCCTCAGAGGCTGCTTCTGGCAGTTGCTTAACTGATTTTAAAAAATCAGTTTGTCTCAATTTGTGTTGCTCACTTTGTAAGTCATTAAGAGAATTGTGACTGAGATCAACACGATCGGTGGATTGTTCTTTTCCGGTGGCAGTTTCTGGTATTGTGGCGCCCTCAACTTCTTCTTCATAATCTATTTGCACAAGCGCATCCTTTGGTTCTTTGCGTGTTGGAGACTTCGTCTTTTCCACCCCAGAAATATGCACTTCTTCGGCTTCCTCCCCTTCTTCCTCTTCTTCCTCTTCTTCTTCATCTTCCTCTTCTTCTTCATCTTCCTCTTCTTCTTCATCTTCCTCTTCTTCCTCTTCTTCCTCTTCTTCCTCTTCTTCCTCTTCTTCCTCTTCTTCCTCAGAATCCAAAGATATGCTTTTAAAATCCTCATCGATAATCATTTGAAATGGATCATCTTGCATTTTCTGAGTTAGTTTATACAAAAGCTCATTCGGATCATATGATTCTTTTGCCTTTACAAACACCATAGGCCTATCTCTGAACTTGCGTGACATAATCTCACCTTGGTGTCGTGAAGTGTACTCAATCTCTTCAGCAAATTTGCCATAGGCTCGTCTGCCATAGTTATGCCCTGCTTGTGCCATTTCTCTACTTGGCATCCATAGTGAGTCTGGATCAAACAATGACTGGTGTTGTGCTGAAGAATTATACTCAGAATGCGATGATTTGCCATTACCACGTTTTGGTTTGTTGTTGTGTTGTCTTCCTCCTCCTCTCTGGCTCCCTCCGTGACCGCCACGGTTTCCGCGACGTCCTCTTGATAAGCCTCTGCTTTTTCTGTTTCCTCTACTGGGCATTATTGTTGGTAATTATTTGAGTTGTAAAACAATTATGTGTTGCGCTATAGATCTGATGTCATCGCTTTTTTGTGAGTGTCGAGTAGTTTGATCAGCTATAGTGCGCGTGCTCGCCGCTCCAGTCTCCCCTCGTGGGTTGCGTATCAAGCACAAAGTTTCGCATTGTAGGAGAAGGCGAATTTCACACATTATCAATTGCTTTTGCTTATCAAGAAAACTACCTTGTACAAGCTTACGTCTTCACTGCTCGTACACACACATACACACACATACACACACATACATATACACGCACACATAGACACACCATGACAGAGCCTCAACCCGCATCTGAATCTCAACAAGACATAGAAGAAAATGCAACTAATCAACCACGGTCGTATGATGTAGCCCCTGGTTCAGGATTCGAGAGGCTTACCTCATTCTTTAAGGGTGTCTCAGGTATCAATATGGGGTCTCAGGAAGCAAAGGACGACACTCACTCCACGACATACAACATGAATACGGAACAGAAAAGTATCAGCATTCTAGGGAACCATTTCAAAACAGAAACCGAGGCAAAAGAGTACATCCAATCTTTGTTGTGGCTTTCCTACAGATGCGGTTTCACTCCCATTCCCAAATCGGCAGATGGTCCTCAACCTGTTTCATTTTTACCATCGGTTTTGTTCAGCAAACTGACGCTAACCAATATGAGCAATTTACGTGGTTTATTTGATAACGACAACTTCACCAGTGATGCCGGTTGGGGATGTATGATACGTACTTCTCAAAATTTGTTGGCAATTGCTTTACTCAAATTATCAGAGGAACACAATGAAAGTGCGCAATTGGATATCCTTAAACTATTTCAAGATGACCCAACCTCCCCCTTTTCCCTTCACAATTTCATACGAGTGGCTAGTTCCCTGCCGCTACTTGTGAAGCCGGGTCAATGGTTTGGACCCAACGCCGCTTCACTATCAATAAAGAAACTTACGATAGAGGCTAAAAAGTTAGAGACTCCGGGGGAAATACCATATGTGTACATAAGTGAGAACGCAGACTTATTCGACGATGAAATTGAGGATTTGTTTAACGAGGAGCAGAAGCCATTACTATTATTATTCCCAGTTCGTTTGGGAATTGACCAAGTTAATAAGTATTATTACAAGAGTATTCTACAGCTACTATCATTGCCTTATTCTGTTGGAATAGCTGGAGGCAAGCCGTCATCTAGCTTCTACTTTATTGGATACGAGAATGAGAATCATTTACTATACTTTGATCCGCATTTGCCACAGGTTGTCGAAGCGCCAATAAACATAACTACTTACCATACGGCAAATTACAACAAACTCGACATTGAAATGGTTGATCCATCAATGATGATAGGGGTACTTCTCAAGTCCATGGATGAGTACAAAGAATTTAAACAAGATTGTAGTGAAAACAAAATCATACATTTCCACCCATTAGTGATCACATCGCAGCAGGACTCGGCGTTGAATCAATCGTGGGAAGAAGTCCAAGAAGATGATGACTTTGTCAACTTGACAGTTCCCAAAAGCGAGGAAGAGTTTGTTGTTTTGGATAAATAAGTAGCATTACTATATAGTTAAACTTAGCATGTTATCTTATGTGACAGTTTTGAGGAAAGTTAAAAAGGTAGTCAAGAACGATTCCTTTTTATTGCCAGCCGGAGAATGAGGACATTTCAATTCCCAAATATTTTCTCCTGAAGTACTTGTCAAGGTACGAATATCAGCATACCACTCACCAGAATTGTCGTTTGGTTCATTCTTGTAAAATTCACAATGGCTGTTCTCATTGGCAAATGAATGTGCCTGTAAAAGTATGGCTTCAATGGATTTGGAGTTGATAGTCTCTTGGCAGTTATCATGCAAGGTGAATGTTTCCCATCCCACTAAGTTGATTCCATGCTCTTGAGTCTCAATCCAATCCAATCCATAAAAACATTTGACAGGGGTGTCAACATTATCAAGGTACAATCCTGTAACTTTAATAGTGTATTTCGAAATGTGGTACGCCCAGAAATAAAAGTACCTGATGTATCTAAAGATGATGTTGCTGAATATGTATTTAAAAGTTTTTCCAACATAAGGACCAACTAGGTTGGCCACTCCTGTGAGAATTCTCTCACCAATCGAAGTGGAAGCTAAGCTTTCTGGTGGAATGTATTGCTGCGCCAATTGAATCAAAGATTCATCGCCATGACTTGAATCTGTTGCTGCCACATTTTGACTGTTGATGTACTCAACTGCGTCCAAATTGATGATGAAATTGAAATGGTCTTTTTTGACAACGTCGTCAATCTTCAAGTCTAATGGCACATTTCCTTCACGTACTTCTCTGAGAATGATTTTGGAGTCAAGTCCCGAGTGGACATACAACACATCACCAATGATTCGATTCCCAGCAACTCCAATGGAAAGTGCTTGGAAAAGTAAGTAAAGTTGAAAAAAGTAATAAAATGTAATCTTCATCGTTTTGAAAGGTGGTATTTACTTTCCCGTATTTGCCATTCATGAAATTCAATCGAGTGAAATTTCCAATGCTATTTATATTACACTTTTTGACAAACATTGCGGAGGTAACACAAACAGAGAGAGGGTGTGTTTATGTGTTTGCAGCAATCGTAATAACCAATGTCGTGTAATATTATGTTCTGACTTTTCTTTTTTACGACATTGTCTGTGGATTGGTCTAGTGTCTTGTTTTTTTTTCTTTCAACTCTGTACAGAAGACTTAGAAGACCAAAGTATAGATCATATCCACTAGAGGGCTTCTTCATATCTCATACTCCATAATTAAACATGATCAAAGATAGTCTCAAGATATGTACGGTTTGCGCATCAAACAACAATAGATCAATGGAGTCACATAAACAGTTGGCGGATGCGGGTTATGATGTTCATTCATTTGGTACAGGTTCTGCGGTGAGATTACCTGGTCCAAGCATTGACAAACCTAACGTTTACAGCTTTGGTACACCATATGAAAAAATATACCAAGATCTACTAAATCAAAACGCAAGAAAATCATATGAGCAGAACGGAGTTTTACACATGTTGGAGAGGAACAAAAGTGTAAAGACAGCTCCCGAAAAGTGGCAAGAAAATGCTTATGCTGGTAAATTTGACTTGGTTATAACGTGTGAAGAGAGATGTTTTGATAGTGTGGTTGAGGATCTAATGTTGAGAATGTACAACTCCAACTCACAACTGGACTTGAAATCGATTGTACATGTGATAAATGTTGAAATCAAGGATGATAATGAAAATGCAATAATTGGCGGTAAAGGTATTTTGAAATTGGTTAATATGATACATGAATACAAGAGAAAACAAGAGGAAGTAAAGGGAGATATTGAAGATGAACTGGATGTGATATTGGAAGATCAAATGATGAATATTTTAACTGAATGGCAAAGAGATCATGCGCATTTGCAAACATTGTATAGTGTGTCGTATTATTAACTAGTATAGAGTTTCTTTCTCAAAAAAGACAGGTGTAGATATATACTTGGTTCATAGCAGTCCCTCGAACCTCCAACAAATGTGAACACAAACGCGTCCAGTTGAAAGTTTTGAAACAAAAAAATAAAAATTCAGAGAACTTATTGAACTTTATGTTGGAAACCTTCATACAACATGAATCCTGGTGCCATGAGTGGAACTGACGATCAAAATGTAGCCAAGAGAAGAAAAGTTGGAGAGAAAGTTCCCTTTCAACCAGGGTTTTTGAGGAAGATCAAGGTTCGGAACTTTACAACTTATTCATATGCTGAGTTTGTCTTATCTCCAACCCTTAATATGATTATTGGTCCCAATGGTAGTGGTAAATCAACCCTAGTTGCAGCTATTTGTATTGGACTTGGTGGTAAAATTGACTTAATCAAGCGTAAGAATCTCAAATCGATGATCAAAACAGGACATGATAGAGCTGACATTGAAATCACCATGGAAAATTTTCCCGGTAAACCACCCATTGTTATCAAAAGAGATTTTTCTGCAAAAGATTCGGTGTGGGCAATCAACAATAAGAAGAGTACCGAGTCGGCAATCAAGCAGTTGAGAGAAAAATTCAATATACAGTTAGACAACCTTTGTCATTTCTTGCCACAGGAAAGAGTTGCAGAGTTTGCCGGTATGTCTCTGGAAAAATTATTGATGGAAACTGAAAGAACCCTCAAAGATGGACATTTACTCACATTGCACGAGGACTTGATTGTAAAAGATATCAAAAGTCAAGAGTTGCATGTCCAAATTGATGTGTTGAAAAAAAGATTAGATCAATTATACTCTCAAAGAGCAAAGTTGGAAGAAGAAGTGCAAAAGTTGCAAGAGTATGATAACAAGATGAAGGAAATTGAAACTCACCAGACCTTGTTGCCTTATGCACGATACAATGATTTGAAGAAGAAGCGGGCATCTTTAAAAGATCAATTAGATGAAGCCAAGTCAAGGTACACCTCTTTTGACGAAAACTTTGATCAATTGAGGAAGAACGAGTCGCAGCTCGAACGAGAAGTACAACTTCAAAAACGAAAACTTGAAGATACATCAAAAGAAAAGGACAGTGTATTGAAGATAATCGAGGAGTATAGGCGCAAGGTAAACAAGGTTCAAGATAGTGTATCAGAGCTGTCTGCCTCATTGAACTCGTACAGAGCCAAAACAGAACTGAAAAAACGTGAATTGGAAGAAGTACGAAGAGAATTGGCTAACTTGAACCATCAGCTCGAGACTATAGAACGAGTAGATAAGGATCAACTCGAAATACTCAATACCAAGTACGCTGATTCGAGAGCCAAATTGCGTGAAATGGAAGAGAAACTCAGAGATGAAAACAGCTATACTAGTGACTTACGATCGGATTTGAATAATTTGGCGCGAAATATTCAACGTGAGGAATCAAAATTGCAAGGAAATGACAAGTTGGAATTGTTATTGTCTGCAGCTCAGGGTAAAAGCTACCGACTTCGTGATGAATCTTTGAAAGCACATCGCAAGTTGCGGGGTGAAACCAATTTCCGGGGCGCTTACTTTGAAGCTCCAGTTATATCGTGCAATATTACTGATAAATCAATTGCTCCAGCCATGGAAAAGATCATTGACAACACTACCTTATTTTCATTCACAACAAAGAGCCAGGATGGCTACGACAAGTTGAGCAGGTTTGCTAAAGAGACCCGTATAAATATTGCTCTTAGAATGGTTGACAACGATGAATTACCAAGACCCCATTATTCAAAACAAGAGCTTAGGTCATTTGGTTTTGAGGGTTACTTGTCGGATTTCATCACTGGCCCGAAAGAAGTGCTTAGTATGCTTTGTAATACTTCCAAGATACATACCATTCCCGTGACAAAGCACGAAATGAGCCAGCAACAAGTTGATAGATTGATAAGATCATCTGACGTGCCTTTCAAAAAATTCGTCGCAGGAGACACCTTATTCAATATCCGTACATCAAAGTATGGATCTAAACAGGTTTACTACGAATCTGAGAAATTCGGCAAGTCTCAGTTTTTTGCAGTATCGGGTATCTCTGAACAAGATAAACAAAGAATTAATGGTAACGTACAAAGAATCAATCGGGAGATTACAGAAAAGAGAGAAGTTTATCAGAATCATAAGGTACAGATCGAACAATTTACGTCAGATATTCGTGCAATTCGGTACGAAATGTCTGAAATCAAGAACGAACAACAAAAGATCCAGCAAATGATGAGTGCTGTTACGAATTTGGAGGCCAAGATAGGCTCAAAGAAAGAAAAGGAACATAAATTGGAAGAGGATTCGAATAAGGACTACTCACGTAGGGTTAAGCACTATGAGCGAAAGATTGCAGAATTGTATGGTGAATTGGCACAAAAGTCAATGGAGATGAGTCTGCTACACATTAAACTTTCCGAAATTCAAATAAGGAGTAAATTTCAGGAGCTCGAGATGACAACCTTGCGCAATAAATTGGCATCGGTGATTAGCTTGATTGAATCACTCGAGCTGATAAAGAGGGAGCTCGCAAGGGATTTGAGAAAATACAAGGAAGACTATGACCAAATTAAGAATTCTCCGGAGTACAAAGAGTATAAAGAAAAACATTCCTCATTGACGGAAGAGCAAAGGGAACAGATTGCTGAATTTGCAAAGCCATATCTTGAGGAAGACACATTTACCGAGCATACAATCAAGAACAAGATAACCCATTTGACAGACGAATTGTCCATCATGTCGATGGGTGATAAGGGATCTATCACATCTTTACGTCAAAAAGTGCAAGATATCGAGCGTGCAGAGTCGGAGTTGCCGAGGATCGAGTCGGATAAAAGGGATCTTGACGAACGCATCGCAACTATTGCTGCTGAGTGGGAACGTGATTTGACGAAATTTGTTGACAGGATATCAGTGGCTTTTAGTAAACGATTTTCAAAAGTTGCTAGTGAAGGGCGAGTTGAATTGGCAAAAGCCGATCGGTTTAAAGATTGGAAGTTGCAGATCTTGGTAAAGTTTAGACAAGAATCAGAATTGAAGGTTTTGGACAATCAATCACAATCCGGTGGTGAACGAGCTGTTTCCACTATATTTTTTATCATGTCTCTTCAGGGATTGACTGATGCTCCGTTCAGGATAGTGGATGAGATCAATCAGGGTATGGATCCAAAGAATGAACAAATGGCTCACAGATATCTCGTTCACACAGCATGTCAGAATAACAAGTCCCAGTACTTCTTAGTTACACCAAAATTGTTGACTGGATTATATTACCACCCAGATATGGTTGTTCATTGTATCTTTACAGGTCCAATGATTGAAGAGAATAATGAGCAACGTGAAACTGGCTTTCTAGATTACGTTAATAGGTTGGTGCTTGTTTGATTATTTACAAGTTCTATTTACAATATAGTAGTTTCATATGAAGCTATTCGTTTCAAACACTCTTTCTCTCCTAGTAGTGATATCAATGCTGGGATTGGCAATCCTGGTTTACCTCCACTAAGAGCTGCTCTCAAAGTCATGAAAGTCGTTTTTTTTTGAATTCCTTGTGAGGCTAGTCTATCTACGGCATTGTCAAGGCCATGTTTTAAAATATTGTCAACAATTTGTTTCGCTTGATTGGTGTCTTTCGGTGGTTTCACCTGCGTGTAATCAACATCATCGAAAAGGTATTTGTGATCAGCCACACCATGAATATTGTCCAAATTTGGACCAAGGTGGTGAAACAAAGTCAAAAGGTACCCCTTGCTCTTGCCCTTGCTCAAAATTTTGAATTCAGGGTAAAATTCGTCTATCAACTGTCTGAACGCCTCCTCATTTTGAAGTGTCCTTTGGAAATGCTCCTTTTGGAAAAAATGCAACTTCGAGTCACTCACCTTGGTATTACCCTTAGTCAACTGATCCAACGAAAACTGTTTCACCAATTCATCCAAGTTGAAAATTTCACTTGTTCTTACATTTAATTCCCTTGGTGGAGCCCATCCGAATAACGCAACAAAATTAACCAACGCCTCTGGTAGTATACCTTGTTCTTGCAACAGCAATATGTTGAAGTCACCCTTCCTTTTAGACAACTTCTTGTCTTGAAGTGAGGTCAATAAGGGAATATGTATATATTTTGGTGGTGTCCAACCAAATGCATCGTACAATGCAATATGTTTTGGGGTGGAGGGTAACCATTCTTCTCCCCGGATCACGTGGGTAATTTTCATAAGGTGATCGTCAACGACATTTGCAAAGTGGTATGTTGGCATGCCGTCGTTTTTAATAATTACAAAATCATCATAGCGTTGATCTTTGGAGTTATATTGTGGTTGCAAATTCAACTCTCCATGTAGCAAGTCAGTTACTCTAGGATAATTGTACGGCGACTTGAATCTGATAATAAAGGAATCTTCACTTTGGTCATGGTTACTGAGACACTTTCTATCGTACGTCACATTTGTCGGTGGTTTCAATAATTTTGCACTTTCTCGCAATTGAAGTAGCCTGTCTTTTGAGCAATAGCATTTATAAGCCATCCCCTTGTCTAATAAAATCTTTGCATACTTCTGATATATCTCTTTGCGCTCCGATTGCCTATACGGTCCATATGGCCCACCACGTATAGGACTCTCATCAATGTCCAACTTGCACCATTTTAAAGTATCAAATATGTTCTGCTCTGCTCCTTCCACCAATCTGTTCTGATCAGTATCCTCAATTCGGACAACAAACTTACCGCCTGTATTTTTGGCAAGCAAGTAATTGTACAATGCCGTTCGTAATGATCCAAGATGGAGAAATCCTGTTGGTGATGGTGCAAATCTAGTACGTGCTGGGGTATTAGGATGGATTGATTCTCTTTTCGGCGCGTCAACCTCTTCAAGACTAAACAGGCTCCAAAATCGGCGTTTTGTGAAGCATCTTAATTGGGGCAGCACATTTAGTCGAAGAGTGCTTTTCCACATGAAGAAAGATATTTGTGTTTTCGAGTCACCCAGGCAGATTTTTAGCCTGACTACACTGTGTTTTTCTTCAGTATACTGTATATGGTAGCGCAACGGGGAATTTCTTGGAAATTTTGCGTGATTTCAAGAAAGCGCCACTGTCAAGGGGGTACCTACAAAAGAAGAAAAAGCAGCGCCTTTACTTACTACTATAATGTGCAACAAACACAACAAGAACACGTCGTATGCTGACAATTCCTTAGAGAAACCCGACCTGGACTCATCCAATTCGATCAGTGATCTTGACAAGTACGTTGAAAGCTTTGACAAAATTGTGTCTAATATTGGATCTTTGACCAACGCTATCGTTGACGTGTCTATGGATGCAGGTAGAGAATTGAATGATAAAGCAAGGGAATGGTCGTCCAATTGGCTATTCAATCCTAAGGACTCCAATGACTATAATGACTTCAATGATAGCAAGCCACATTTTTTCAATTTCCCTCCATTTTATCAAACCAGGGATGCTGATTTGAATACTGAGTCCGGTGGTTCCACTCTTACTGATTTGTGGAACAACAATGGGTTTGGAAGAGATTTTCCATTCAAGTTTGGATCTACGCCTTTCGGATACCGTGCTTACAAGGGTCCCTCCACTAGACAGTACAATGATTGTTTAGACAAGCATGGGAAATCATTGTGGGATGATAGAGGATATTGGAGATGCCTCTTCCCTGAAGCCGAAGTACCAGTGGATGTTTTGGACTTTAAGAAGAAATATTTTGGTGATTCTGTGGTTACTAAAGAGGATTTTTTCAAGTATATGAATGAGCTCGGGGCAAATGAGAATAGCAGGGCTATTGACTTGAAAGAAAAAGGTACATTTTTCAACACTTATGAAGACTATTTGGTTTGGAGACAGGATAAGTTTTCTGAATTGAAAAAGAAGAGAGAGGAGGAAGCCAAGACAAGAGCAGCTAATAGATCCAAAGTGTTGGAACTGTTGAAACAAAAGCAGTCTGAGGTCGCTGATAACGACAAGTATGTCACCTCAACTTCCATCAAGTCTAATGTCTTTACAGACTTGGACACAAATGAAGTCAAGTATATTGAAACTAAGCAAGAGTGTTTCAATGATGGCAATTGTGTTGTTACAAAAATCATAAAGCTGAAACCAATAGGTGCTGCTGATTGGACCAATGTTGAAGAGCACACAGAAAGCTCTCCAAATTCAAACAAAGGCTGGTTTTGGAAATAGGATAATGGAGCAGGATTTACGGGGAGAGGCAATTTCAATTCTGGATAAGGTTGAGGGATTTGTTTATGTTGATGGTATATAGTTTTTATTTCGTGATTCAACACTTAGTTTCGACTCAGTTTATAGTGGTGTTCTCTTTTGGTGCCTGATTTTGGTTCGATTTTGGTAGCACCCGATAGAAAACGCTGTAAGATTTTGAAAGTCCTCTAACTTTCAACAATCTCTTATCCAAATAGTACATCACCCGCATTCATAGATGAATCCATTGAACAAAATCATATTCCTATCTGCATTTCTTGCGTCTGGTTTCCTATTGATATTACTATCATGTGCATTATATAGTAACTATAAACCACTTTGGGTTATCGCCATCTTTTTATCGGCACCATTACCAAACATATTAGCAAATGCGATAGAGAACTCAAGAGATAACAATTTTCTCACATTCAACGACTACGGAACTTCTAATGAAGGGAATGCTAGTCCTTTACAGGAATTTGCTAGATTTACAACAGGTGTTTTGATCATTAGTGGCATTGCTTTACCGTGGAGTTTATATCATTGTAACTTGATTGGGTTAGAGTCATTCATACTAAGTGTTACTGGTGGATTAATTGTATATTCAGACATCATTATATTTATTTGGTTTTTTAACAAAGAAGAAGAAGAAAATGACGAATTCAACTTTTGAAACAAAGAGTGTACAATGTAATTGTGTGTTGTCTAATTAAGTACGACTAATAAAAGAATTAAAATGATGGTTAGGATCACGATTGTGGTAAGGTTTCCATTCTCTCTAGCCATCCGCCTAAAGTCATTCAATCTTGTTGTTGCTCGTTGTAATCTAAAGCTTGAATTATCAACACCTTGTTCCAAGTCGTTCAAAATTATCAACTGCTCATCCAACTCTTGGTCAATGTCCTTTCCCATCATGTGCTGTCTACTTATCAGCTGATGCAAATAATCCAAGTCCTGGTCTTGTCGCATCATTGTTTGTTGGTGCTCAGCAAACATTTGATGATTGGATCGGGAGTCTGGTTCCTCTCCCACTCCTACTTCTTCTTCTTCTTCTTCGGGAACATCTCTGTATGGCTGAAATGGTTGAGTACCCATCATTTCAGAAGTATTGGCTTCCTCTGGGTCATCTTTGAATCTCACTGCCTTGGTGGTGGTTGTCTTTGGAGGGCATGGTATTACATAGCTGAACCCTGGTGCATCAATATCGGTATCATCTTCAAGACTGGAGTGAATATCCATATATCTGTCAGAAAGCTGTCTGAGCTGATCGTAAAAATCTTCTTCTTTGCTATTCTCCGCTTCTGCTTTCGCCAACTCGAAATTGTCGATCACCTTGTGTACTTGATTGGTCAACTCTTTGTTATCATTGGAGGAGGGCTGTAGGCTGAGTTCATGTAACTTTGCCCTTTCAGCCACACTCTCTTCAATCTCATCAATAGCAACCTCTATCTTATAGAGCAAACCTTTGATCTCTTTCTTGCTTAGTGGCATACTCCTGGATTCAGCTTTTGTTATGGGTGGGAAGGGCCATTCAGAGATAACACAAAATTTCCATTTTGAAAAGCGTCTCTATTGTTTTGGTTGTGTGGAAATTTTGTTTGAAACTTTCACGAGATCAAACACCCAAACTATACAACAAAGAACAAAGTGGAACGCAATAGAGGAATGTTTTCAAAGATCAAAAACTTCTCTGAAGATGTGGCCAAGAGTCTTAGTGATCTTAATTTGGCGGATCAACAGACTCAATCACAACAACAAAAACCAGACCCATTGGCTCAACTACAACGGAATGCACGAATATTACAAACAGAGACACCAGACTCCGACCAATTGATTCAACCAAAAGACGAACTGGAGTCTGATGTGCAATCTCGAGTATCAACACCACCCAATAGTCTGATCGAGACACCTCCACAACAACAACAATCACAACAGCCACAAAACTCAACCATCAATATTGACAATTTACCTCCCTCGATTAGGTCGAAAATGAAGAAATTTGCCAAATATGAAGAGAAGTACCCCGTTTTGTTGGAAGCGTACAAAGTTGAAAAGAAAAAGACAGAATTGATCAAAATTTTCGACAACGTGCTTAGAGAAAACACTCCGGTGTCGTCCATATCTGAAGCAAAAACACTTATTGACTACCTCAATGGCTTAAATGAGAAAACGAAGCTACAGAGTAATGAAATTAGGAAGTTGACCAAGGAAAACTCTGTCCTCACATTCAAGATTGCCAAGTACGAACAGGATGGAGAGGATGCGGTGTTTCGAAAGATTGAGGATTTGAAAAAGGAAAACAACGGGTTAAAGCAACAAATAAATGCACATGAAAACGATGTCGTAAAGTTAAAAGAAGAGAAACTCGAACTTGAGAAAAGAGTTGAAGAGACGGAAAAGTCTGTTGCAAAAGAAGGAAACGTTGAAATGCCTGATCAACTGAAGCGTTTGTCTGATGTCGATGATAAGGAATTGGTAGAGGTTAGGAATAAACTTCAACTGAGGGATACAGAGCTTGAGAAACTTGCAGGTGAACTTCAGGTTGCAAATAAAGCCTTGGCTGAAAAGAGGGACGAAATTGAAGATTTAAGAGATCTGATGAAAGATATTGGAAATGACTTGGTAACGGCGAGGGAGGAAATTAAGGATTTGAAGCTGAAGGGAGAGGTCGGAAGTTCCAATGGAGATGTAGTAGACGCTTCGTATCAAGGTGCGGATGCCGAACTCCGAAAGCAGGTCTCTTTACTATCCGGCAAAGTCGAGTCATTGACGGATACAGTATCTCAAAAAATGGCTGAAGTGAAAGACTTGCAAACACAAATTTCTAAGTTAGAAGATGAATCGCATAAAGAACAATTAGCAAACAAGCAATCAGAAGATAATCTTCGAAAAGAAATACTGACATTGAAAAAGGAGTTGCAAGAGCAAAATGAAAAGTTGAACGCCACTGAAAAGGATTTGAATGTTCAAAAAGAAGAGAAAACAAAGTTGGAGGAAAGATTGCAAGAGTGTTCCAATGCCAAAAGCAACCATGCTTCATACAAGTTAGAAATTTCGTCATTACAATCCAATTTGACCCACAAGGAGGAGACAATAAAGGATCTCAGAGAAAAAGTAAAGTCACTAAATGAAGCCAACACTGTACTTCAATCAAGAATTGACAAGTTAGAAAGCGCAAATAACGAGTTACAATCCAATTACATGGAATCACTTAGAAATAAGAATGAGCTTTTGACCAAACAGGAATCATTCATTGAAAATGAGAAATCGTTAAATGTGCAATTGTCAAAGTTACAAAAGGAGAAACAAGAGATTCGCAATGAGTTGGAAAGCACACGAAGTAGCTTAGATAAATTATTATCTGAGAAACTGACAGCTAGTAACGATGTTCAGCTGTACAAGAGACAATACGATGAATTGACCATGAAGTCAAAAGAGTATAACTTAAGAATTGAAAGCTTAGAAGATGACTTATCAGAAAGTCGAAATTTGTTGCAAGAAAAGACAAGAGAAGGGGGAAATTTGAGACGATTGTTGATTGAGGCAGATGAAATGATGAGACAAAAGGATTCCGACCACAAAATAGAGCTTAGAAGGCTAGAAGATGAAAGGACTGAGTTGGAGCGGAATAGTGCAAAATTGATCAAAAAGAAGCAAAAGGAAATTGATGAAATGAATGCGACATTAGCTCAATTCAAACTACGCATTGCAAATCTCGAAGATAAACTTAAAGGTTCAGCCTCTGCATCACATAATGAGGCAGCTATTGACACCCACCAAGTGGATTCAGAATTGCAACTGCAAATAGATACTTTAAGGGAAGCACTTTCGGCTTCATCAAACAAGGTTAAAGATTACGAGAAGTTGAACACCACTTTGAAGAAGTTAAATGAGGAAAATATTTCCAAATTTGAGAGACTCTCTAAAAACTATAAGCTACTTACTCAGCAATACAGATTGATGAAGGACAATGAAAGTCGACGCGGGTCAGCTGAGAGTGTAACCTCCATTGCCAATGGAAACGAAAGAGAAAGTTTGGATGAGAAGAAGGGAAAGGAAAAACAAGCTGATACTAATATTGCATACTTGAAAAACGTTCTACTTGGATATTTTGAGCATAAAGAGCAACGAGAACAATTGTTGCCAGTTTTAAAGACTTTATTTCAGTTTTCCAAAGATGATGAGGATAAGTTTTTGATAGCGTTAAAGTAGCTAGTAAAGGAGGAAGTCAAAAGATCATGACCTGTTGTATCAACAAAAAATAAAAAGTAAACGCAAAACATTATCCTAAGTTGTAGCCTTTCTCGATTATGAGCGCACGGAGTTTTACAGTATTTGCAACCACTTCGGTCGAAGTGCTGCTCTATTTCTACGCGATCTTGTTTCTTGAAAAAAAATTTATTCAGCATTTGTATCTTTCACTGCATCTCAACTATGATGCAAGACTCGTTTGCTCAAAAAAAGCAAAGCATACTCAAAGAGATCTCAACAAATGGGCCAGACAACTTGGACGCATCCCCTAAGGGAACTATAGATGAACATTGTATACCAATTATCAATTTGATCAATTCACATTGCGACATGGTGACTACTTCATCATGTTCAGGTCGAGTTTCTGTATATTTGGAGGGAACTCAAAGCAAGCTCGTACTGAAAGGGAATGAAGGAAAATGGATATTCGTCACCCACGATACTTCAAATCTTGCCAATTGGTTCAAATCTATAGATTTCCACTACGTGCATGAGTACCCAACATCATCGTATGAGAGCAGATCGATATTGTACAAATTTGAAGCGCTAATATTGCATGTCAAATGTCGAAATCAAGTGACTGCCAATAAGTTGTACTCTGTTGCCATGAATTGTGGGTTTAGAGAAAGTGGGATTGGAAGTAATTACAATGTGGCAATTAGAACCTCAATCAAATTGGATGTACCAATTGGGTATTTAGGCGACAATGAGGTTTATCAATGTTTTGTTACTGAAGAGTATTTGAATTACATCACAAATGTTTCGTTTGATAGATTTAGAGAAAATTTTAAGAAATTGAAACTACTACATCAAGCCATCGAGAAGAATATCATAAATGTCGAGGAGCAAACTGCAAGTGTTGGTGCTGAAGACTCGATACTAGAAGTATCACAAGGTAAAGGTTGGGAAAGTATTGAAGAAAGACGAGCTAGGATGAAACAAGAAGGTTTGAAAAGAAAGGAGGAGTTACAGAAAGCTAAAGAGTCTGCTTCCTAGAGTTCTGAATCTTTGCGTGTATAATGCAGTAGTCTAGACGTATTCTCAGAAAACCTGCTCTGTCCATATCTCTGACTAATAATTGATGATGATGAATGATGAATAATGAATGATTCATATCTGCATGAACTGGAAAAAAAATATGCCTCACCTTTTCTTTAGTCTGAAAATTTTAATATAATTTTTCATCCCATTCATTGCCCTATATCAACCCATTAGCAAACCTTATCATGTCTGCTACAGAGAAATTGGAAAACTTATCAATCGACGAAAAGCGTAACGAGTCACCAACAGCAAAACAAGAAAGTTCATCTTCTGAACAAGCTGAAGAAGTTGTCTTGGGTGAGGATGGACAGCCATTGTCAAAGAAAGCGTTGAAGAAGTTGCAAAAGGAGAAGGAAAAGCAAGCAAAAAAGGCCGAAAGAGAAGCACAATTAGCCAAAGAGAAAGAGGCTAGGGAGAAGGAAGCAGCAAATGATCCAGCAAAAGCCAATTACGGAAAGTTGCCACTTATCAATTCATCGACCAAATCGAATGTAAAAAGATCACAAATTGCTGATTTATCAGCTGCAAACGATGGTGAAATTGTCACTCTCAGAGCAAGAGTTCATAAAACCAGACAACAAGGTGCAACAATGGTTTTTTTTGCTTTGAGACAACAAACCAACATCATCCAAGCATTGTTGAAGACCAACAAGGAAACCGATGACAAAGCCATTTCAAAACAAATGGTAAAGTGGGCCGGAGGTATTAGTTTGGAAAGTATTGTTTTGGTAGAAGGTAAAGTGTCCAAAGTTGATGAATTGGTCAAGTCAGCAACTGTTCAAGATGCTGAAGTACACATCACCAAGATCTACACCATTCAAGAAACTCCTGAGCAATTGCCACTTTTGTTGGAAGACGCATCAAGAACTGAACAAGAGGCTGAGGAATTGGGATTACCTGTCGTCAACTTGGACACTAGGTTGGATTCAAGGGTTATTGACTTGAGAACTCCAACCAATCAAGCTATTTTCAAAATTCAATCTGGTGTTTCACAACTATTCAGAGAATTTTTGTCAAAGAAGGGGTTTACCGAAATTCATACACCAAAGATCATCGGAGCTGCATCTGAGGGTGGCTCAAATGTGTTTGAGATTAACTACTTTAAAGGGTCCGCATTTTTGGCACAATCACCACAATTGTACAAGCAACAATTGATTGCAGGTGATTTTGAAAAAGTGTTTGAAGTTGCACCAGTCTTTAGAGCTGAAAACTCCAACACTCATCGTCACATGACTGAATTCACCGGATTAGATTTGGAAATGGCTTTTGAGGAACATTACGATGAAGTTTTGCAAGTGTTGGAGGACTTATTTGTATTCATCTTTACTGAATTGAAGGAGAGATATGGTAAAGAAATTGCCACTGTTAGAAAACAATTCCCAGTCGAAGAGTTCAAAATCAACATGGTTAAATTGCATTTCAAAGAAGGTATAGCCATGTTGAGAGAAGCTGGTAAAGAAGTCGACGATTTTGAAGATTTATCAACTGAAAATGAAAAATTATTGGGTAAGTTGGTTCGCGAAAAGTATGACACCGATTTCTATATCTTGGACAAGTTCCCATTGGCTGTGAGACCATTCTATACCATGCCAGATGCAGAAGATCCAAGATACTCCAACTCGTATGATTTCTTTATGAGAGGGGAGGAGATTTTATCCGGTGCTCAACGTATTCACGATCCAGAGTTGTTGAAAGAAAGAATGAGAGTACATGAAGTTGATCCAAATACTCCAGGTTTGAACGATTACGTTGATGCATTCACTTATGGATGTCCTCCACATGCTGGTGGTGGTATTGGTTTGGAAAGAGTTGTTATGTTCTTTTTGGACTTGAAAAACATTCGTCGTGCCTCATTATTCCCAAGAGATCCAAAGAGATTGAGACCATAAATAAGATGTGTAGCGATGTTTTTAATATGCTTTTGAAGTGAAGGTTCGTAGGTTGAGTTTGTGTCGAAAGTGCGGCTCTACAGTCAATTTTTGGCAGTGGATGGAAAAATCCGCTGATGAAATCTCTCTTCAAAAGAATGCAAGAAACGAGTAAACAAAGAAGGTAATCGATAAAGATACATCATGGAAGCTACAATTGTACCCCATCCGAAGGACACCAATGCGACTATATTGCTAATGGGATTACGAAGAAGTGGGAAATCCTCGATCTGTAAAGTCGTTTTCCACAACATGCAACCGCTAGATACATTATACCTTGAGAGTACATCCAAACCAACTAATGAACAATTCTCATCGTTGATTGACTTGTCTGTTATGGAGCTCCCCGGACAATTAAACTACTTTGAGCCAAATTATGATTCAGAAAGGTTATTTTCATCTGTTGGGGCTTTAGTATATGTAATTGATTCTCAAGATGAATATTTGAATGCTTTAACAAACTTGTCCATGATTATTGACTTTGCCTATAGAGTCAATCCAAAAATCAACATAGAGGTCTTGATCCACAAGGTTGATGGATTAAGTGAAGATTATCGCATGGATGCCCAACAAGATATCATGCAAAGAACAGGCGATGAATTACTAGATTTGGGATTGGAAGGAGTTCTGGTTAGCTTTTACTTAACTTCAATCTTTGACCATTCAGTATATGAAGCATTTTCAAGAATAGTGCAACGTTTAATTCCAGAGTTGCCTTCTTTGGAACACATGTTGGATAATCTTGTACAACATTCAAGCATTGATAAGGTATTTTTATTTGACGTTAATTCCAAAATTTATGTAGCTACTGACTCACTGCCAGTCGATATACAAACATATGAAGTATGTGCTGAGTTTATTGACATTACAATTGATTTAGATGACTTGTATATTGAAAATGATCAAAACAACAACAAGAATGGGGTCAAAGGTGCCAATGGAATTAAAGAATTGCGCTCAGTTAGCCATTTGTCAAATGGATCTACTTTATACTTGAAGCAAATGATCAGAGGATTGGCGTTAGTGGCGTTGATACGGAACGAAAACTTTAATGGTGCCTCTGCAGATTCAGAAAAATCATTGACAATTATAGAATACAATGTTGATTTATTCAAACAGGCGTTAGTGAAAATGTGGATTCCAAAGCATTGAAACGTGTGAGTAATTCATAAAACGGTTGTATAGAGAGACATAATGAACATTCGAAGAGACGTGATTTTCGTGGTCCAACAAACTCTCTCTACTCATGCTACGCTATCAATTCGAAACTGGAGTTTATATTAAAAGCATCTATAAATAGAGCTTCAACTCCAACAAAAAACAGCGAGGATACAATCCGGGGCCACTGTGCACATAATTGTGTTGATCGTATCCCCGAAAATTCGATATCAACAATGCAGGATTATCGACAATCGATCAAACTGAAAAAGAAAAACTCTAAAAGTTAAGTAAAGGAAACCAAAAATTAAAAGACCCACACTTTCTGATTCAACGGCCTCCGTGGCAAGAACAACTCCTCCAAATCAACCTAACAAGCAGGCAAAATATCAAAGTATTCATACACCACAGAATAAACAGCTGAACCATTAATGAAAGTTGGCATTTTTCAATCCATGGCGGTCTTCACCACTCTCCATACGTCAGCTCCGAGAAGACATTCAGTAAGAGTGTAGGCAAAATGTGCAATGCCTCTGGATCTAGTAAATGATTGCAAGACTACTTGATCTCCTGCAATATCTCAAGGTAAGTATGAAGAAAAAGAAAAAAAAGGGAAAGAAAAAAAGGTAAAAAAAAAAAAGTTGGTGGGAATTGAGAGGTATTTATAATCAAGAAAGAAATGGTTTGCCAGCTATACACGACCTTTTCATTAGATGACACTTCTAACACTTGACTCTAAAAGACGCCAAAACTTCTGCTGACCTATGCAGATTGATTTCGGACGTGTCTTTCTTATTGCTCTATAAACCGGTACTGACAAGCATACATCAATTCCTTTCCTGGGTTCCTCACATAAAGTGGATTTTTGGGATTTTTCAATAAATGTGGTGTCAAAAATACTCCACCAATTCCCGTGAATTTACCTTCATTCAAATTCAAGCCACCTGTAGTGACAAACCCAACCACATATTCATCCTTACAGATATTCTTTTCATATATTCGAGCATTGTTTTCAATAACTCCTTCTCCAATTGTTTTGAGTGAAATCAAAGCAATGGGGAGCATCTTTAATAATAAATCGCCATCTTCTGCTTCTAATAAAAAGCGGTCTTTTCTAAACTCAGAAGGTCTCACAACTGATAAAATACTTTTATGTTTATCTTGGATCTTGTTGGCATAGACTGCATGCGCTACTTTGGTCGCAAAGGAATTTGCGATTGCCGGAGAACCCGACGAGTTCCTCTTTGCCTCTTCCATTCTTTGCAATGTATATATTGCGCACTTCAAGTTATGCCAGTCACAAGTGTAGGCATCGTAAAGGGTACTGAACCGATCTTCCGATTTCTGTAACGATATGTACTTCTTTGGCTTCTTAGCGTCAGTCCCTCGACTCAAATCACCAATCATGCAATTGTACTTTTGCCCGTCATCGGTCCATGCATAATCATATGGATATGTGGGTTTGTTATTCTCAAAATTGAACTGATAAATTTGCTTCAATCCACCTGCTTTGATACCAGGTATCTTCACCAACTGGATCCAAATGGGCAAGGTCCAATACCAAGGGCATATCAATGACCACGTTTGAGCTTCAGTCTTAGTCAACAAAAGTGGAATAGTACTATGCAGTACTTTTTCAAATGGCGTCCCGTGACTTTGAATCCTTCCCAATTCTTTGATTGATAGTTGGTTTTCATAAGACGCGTATCTCCCTTCAGGTGAGAACAATGACTTGAGCGTTTTGGGGTCCGCAACACACTTGTTATTTAGAAGCATTACCGTATCATAAATATCTTGTTCGTTTTTGATGGGAAATTTTGTAGGTCTAGTCCAAAGACGAGGATCGTATATCTCGAAGCTCAATGTAGTGCCTACTGGGATCAATGAGTTGTCACTGTGTGAAGACAACGACGCCCAAACAGTTTTCAATTCCTCAGATGGATCTCGCAAATGCAAAACTTTGCTCAAGTATTGTAAACTTAATGGCCCCAGCAAGTCGATGCTACCCAAGCTGTACCGGCAGTCGGTGAGCTCTATTCCAGGCCAATCACGTAAAATAAAGAATTTAAGTGAATCCACAAGTTTCTCGTAGTTGTCCGTTTGAACTTGTATAAACATCACCTTACTCTCTAATGAAAGATAAATACAACCGAAAGCAACTGGCTCTTTTCGAATATAAATCAAACCATTGTATGATCTCTTTCCAGTTAAAATCGAAGAAGGGGCAATCGTTCTGTTTAGCAAGGTCCCTACAAAATAGGGAACGGCTGTGTCGCGTGTCCACGTGAGCGTCAAGGTACCCCTGTATGAAGTATCAAAACACACTGCCTTGTACTTGTTTTGCCTGTTCATTAACCTGAAACATTTTTGTGTTGGAGTATAAGGAATTTGAAAATGGCATCTTTTCGACATCTTGAAGCGTTTTGCGTGCCATATGTGGGTTGGAATCCATGAGAATTTAAGCTGCCTTTTGCCATACCTTATACTTATTGGTGGAGGCAGAGCCCTAAATCCTACTGCCGTATGATCAAATGAACCAACTGAATTATTGAGCTTCTTCTCCAGAGGAGTCCATCTTTGATCCAATGTCTTTGAAATCTCCTTATGTTTGGCACGTATATTACACTTTGTCCAAATTTCTCCTGGAGTACACCTTTCTTTTTTCATTCTTGATGCCACCTTTAATAACTTCTGCCTCTGCAACAACTTGTATAAATTTCTTCCCCTAGCCACTTTTCTTGAAGGTGCATTAGCTCCTTTCATTTCCCTCAATGCTTTGGCTCTCAATCTTTTGGGAATCCGACTTATATGATGGGACGCAGCTCTTCGTCTCATCAGTCGAGGCAAATTTTGAAAACATCGTGAATTCAATGCTTGTTTGCTTTTCAATTGCGACAATTCAAATGCATTAATTTCATACTTTCTTGATTGTAAAAATTCAGGCACATTCAATTTGGTGTCTTTTTGATCATAAGAAGCATCATTGTTTTGTGCTTTGATATTTCGACTGTCGTAAAGCCTAGTCTTCTTTTTGTTTAATTGCGATTTCTTATCATTACGTGGTTGATTATTCATGTGAAGAGGTGTAGATGGCTATAGTATACTTGGGTGGTTATAGTTTAGCTCTTTCTGTTTTAGCTTTCTCTCCCTATATTGAAAGTAAAATAAAAAAATTGAAACTTTAGACACGCACGTTTGGTTGAAAAGAATTTTTCACTCACTGAGGGTCTTTGTTCAAAATCTAATTATAATGAACTCTACTTCATTGCAATGTTGTCAAGAGAGAAGACGAGGGAGTAGAAAGTGGAAAAGGGCAAAAAGAATGCTCTCAGCAGGATTCGAACCTACGATCTCCTCATTACTAGTGAGGTGCCTTACCAACTTGGCCATAAGAGCGTGTACAGTATTTTTCGTTTTTTTAGTCAATATTTCGTGTTTGTGTTGCATGAAAAAACCTTACGTGTTTCGCCGTATAGCTTAAGATTTTTATCAACTAGTGGACAATCATAGCGGGTTGCTCTGTAAAAATCATATGTATTCTAGCTTACGGGGTGTCTATTGGGACTTCAAATCCGGTTCATTCTCTTACCCATCTTATAACCATCTTGATTTAGAAGTCACATTTTGCTAAGAATTGGTTGCAAAAAAAGTAAAATGTATATTCATCAATGATTCTTCAAGAATTACACAAGGCTGAACCAAAAACGTGAGCCGCGAGAGGATCACCCAACTAATCACAACGTTTTCAGCTGAAACCTCCAAAGCATTGTCAACACATTACCAGTTGCTAAATCGTTTCTCAAATGCATAATGAAATGTATTGAATAAATATTAAATCTAAATAGTCGAGAACACTAGTATCCTCATAACCAGCCATCACCCCATCCATCTTCTTCTTCATCATCGCCTGTATCAACAGCCAAATTTAAATTCAATGTTGGTTTGGGTTTGTTCGTATTGGCCTTCCCACCATGTCCCAATCTCAAGGATGTCGGTTTTTGTTTAGCACCACCTGGTAGTTTTCTCACTGGTCTGGTGCCTCGAGTTGACGTATGTGTGCTATCTGTTAATTTACCAAGATTAAGTTTGCGAACCGGCTCAACTAGTGGCATTTGAATTGTTGCCTCATCATTGGCAAGCCAATCATCATTGAATTCATTGTCGTCCCACCCTTGACTCTCGCCGTCGTCGTTGTTATTCTTAGTTTCACCTGTGTTGATAGGAGTTTCCAATATAGGCAATTGTTGTTGTGTAGGGGTACCAATACGAGTAATATCCGGCGTCGATTGATTGAAATCCTTGTTTAACTGACCACCAGCGGTACTAGCGCCACCACCACCAAAAGAAGCGAGTTTGTTGACCACACCCCATCCAAAGTATCCACCATCATTGCCTGTATGTGAATCTGAAATTGACGCATTAGTTGTAGAGTTGGTTACTTCCTCATCTACTGGTTGTGGTTTTGGCGCATATCGTTTGTAAAATTCACGTTCTTCTTCATCCTCATCGGGCTCAACATCAGGCAACTCTTTCGCATGAGCTTCAACTGAATTCAAGTAAAGATCAAATACTTCCTTAGCTTCTTTGCGTACTCTTGCCGATTTCTTATCCATAAGCGATATCGCCAAATGTCCCAATATCTTTGAACATATCTCTTCCAAGGAAAACTCATCAATCAATGACTTGAATCCATTCAAGGCAGTGATTTTGCATGGGACAAATGAATCGCGTAATGATTTCGACAATGCTGTGATGAGGACGCTATTTTTGGAATTTGTATATATCTTGGATGAGATTTTAATGATTAAAATTAACGTGTTTACTCTTATTGACGGTTTAGGGTCCATTTGTGACTTTGCCAAAATACGTAGTAGTTCCTGATTAACTTGCTTGATGGAAATTTTATCAATAATGATTGTGATTGATTTCAATGTCGTTTCTCTAATCAAGAAATTTGTATCTTGGAATCCAGTGATTAAAGGACTGAATATCTTTGATTGAATCTCAGAATCTTGGAAAAAATCTTGATACTCAGGCAAATGAGTCAACAACACCAATCGCACTGATCGATCAGCTAGACCAAAACTTTCAAAAATTATCGGTTTGATTTGTTTGTTGAATTCTTCGGAGTTCAATTTAGTACCAAATTTGATAATTAGATTGAGAATAGCAGTTAATGTCTCTTGTTTCGCTACTGGATCAAGGACATTGGAATTAGAAGTCGTTGTTGTTGTTGTTGTTGTAGTAGTAGTACCAGGGGTGGCGACTGCATTACCACTGCTTTTCAGCAATTGTTTATATTGGCGTATCAATTCAGGTAGCAATTTGTAATTCAACATTCCTGGAGGATATATATCATCATCATCAATATATTGTGGCAACTCATACTTGAAAAAGGCAATTTTCTCGCCATCATTCTTAAACTGCAACTCGTGCAACAGATGATCAAATTGAATTACTTTGTTCTGATTGTGAAAAGATTCCAACTCCTTTATGAAATTAGCAATGGTGGATCTTTTGGCATATAATCTTTTGACAGGACCAACTAATTTCACAGGCAATTTCACATTAGTGTCAACAACATCCTTCCTGCCAAACACAGAATACACAAAGCATGCCAATTTATACCCATCCAACTTCTTGGGGTTTTGTCTAATAAATTCATGATCAAGATCTTGCTGTTGGAGATGAGGCAAATTTTGGCTCAAGCGATAAATTGGTTGATCGGGGTCCGAGTTCAAATTAGTAACGACTTCAAAACCCATCAATTTCCATTCCCCCAGTCGAGTAACAAACACTGAATTGTAAAAATTTAATCCACCATAGACTGAATTACATTCCTCATTAATGAATTTCAATGATTTCTCAATCGAGTAGAGACCAGCAACTAATGCATCATTACTCAAGTTGTTCACTTCCAAGTAATTTGACAATGGCACAACTCTTTCTGTGATTATGTACAAGTTTGAATCATTTTCGATAAAGTCAAATATGGTAATAATGCCTGGGAATTTGATCAATTTTAATTTCTTGAAAGCATTCCGAGCTAGTAGTTCATATCGTTGAGTCTTGGGTTCATGAATATTAAACTCAAATATCGATATTTTCGACGAGTTCTTGGGGTTGATACCATCATATAAAGTCCAAATTGAATTTTGATTAGTTTCAAGTTGCGATGTGGAGGTAGGTGTTACTGGGTCAACAATTTTTTCTTTGAATGTATATGGTATTGATGAGCCAGTAAATGTACTCAATGTCTTGCTGAGGAAGTTCATTTCGATGGGAAAAGCAAAGTCAGAGGTGGGAGCAATACACGGTGAAGAATCGTGGTGGTTGTTTGGACTTTTGAGAAAATTTTCAAACAAGTGTTGATTTTGTGCGTAAATAAGGACACGCTCTTTATTGACAAAAACGCGAAAACTCAGAAAAAGCTCTTCTAAAGCTTTTCCCATAGGCTCTTGTGGATAAGTTAGAAACAAATGAGTTTTTACATTATATACTGTTACAAAACATCAAAAAATCGTAAAATATATAACCAATTGGTAAGACCATCTGATTAAATTAAAGGAGAACCATCATCACATAGAAAACAAACGTAGATCGAAACCCGAGATACCTCAACTCATCTCCATAGCAATTCCCAACCTTTGGCTCACTCTCTACCCCTTCACATCCTCAGGACTACCATCGGAACCCACAGAGCCAGCATTCTTTTGCCTTCCTCTTCCTCTAATTCCCTTATTGGAGTTCTTATACAAGCTTTTGAAATACATCAATAATTCTTTCTCATCAGGAGGCAATCTTTCCAAAGCAGGCCCACTCAATTCAGCCAACTTGTGAGTCAATGTATTCAAAGTTTGTGAATGGAATCTATTTTGATGTGACTTCAAATTTCCCAATTGAGTAAATGATTTATCACAATTGTCCAATTTACATTCAAATGGCTTCACATTTTCATGAGTGAGTTTGTGAGCTTCAAGGTTGCCCTTCCTGCTGAAGGACCTATTACATACGTCACAAGTGAATGGTTTTTCACCTGTGTGTAATCGTAAATGTGTTCGTAAATTGCCGCCTTGAGTAAATTTCTTGTGGCAATATGTACATTCGTAAGGCTTGTACCCTATATGGGAACGAATATGAACTTCGAGATGAGTAGATTGGGTAAAGTATTTCAAGCAATAAGGACATTGTTGTGTTCTAACCTTTTGACGTTTACTATCATGTACATCTTCCCCATCCAGATGAGATGATGAGTGCGACTTGGACTTATGTGGTTTTTCAATCCCACCAACAAGGCTAACTGGTCGTGGAACCACCTCGCTTTGCAGTGGTTGACCCCCGAGTCCATAACCCTCACGTACTGCCAAAATACTTCCGTCAGGTCCTTGATCAATTGCTTGAGTTACACCTTTATCACGAGCTTGAATCACCAACATTAATTGGTCAATCTTGGTAGCTCCTAAAAGCGGCCGACCATCCTCGGACCTGGCAATCTGTTGAGCTGGAATTAGATTGGGATTGGTGGGGGAAACAGCTTGTGGATTGACAGACTCAGCAATCTCCTTTGATTTACGTGAACGCTTTGATGGTTGCTTTTTTTTCTTAGTTGACCTTGATCCTTCGACCTGTTGTTGTTGTTGTTGTTGCTTCTGGTGTCGTTGCAACAGTTGTTGTCCTTGTTGTTGTGGTTGCGCATACTGCGGAGGCTGCTGGAATTGCTGCTGTTGAGGTACGTAGTATTGTGGTTGTTGCTGTTGCTGTTGCTGCTGTTGTTGTGGTGGGGGTATCCCTTGTTGTAAATATGGTTGCTGATAGGATTGCATTTGTTGACGGCCAGGTTGTGCAAACATTTGCAGTGGAGGTATCTGTCCTTGAGCTTGCTGTGGTTGATTTGATAATGAGTATTGGTATCCTCCCATAAAGCTGCTTTGCCGATTGTTTCCCCCCGGCAGAATCGCCAGAAAGGAAAGTTGATTGCTGAAATTGGGGTATGATGAATATTGATACTGATTTGGTGGGGACAATGGGTTTGCATTGGTTTGGAATACCCTTTGTCCCTGTGAATTCATTGAAGGGCGTTGATTGTAGGAAGATGTGGGGTAAGCAGATGGGTCCATTATGCTTCTATTGTACATGTTTGGGGACGTTTTTGGGGATTGTGGTTCATCATTCGGCTTAGATGCTTTTGATGAGACTGACGAAGTAGGTGATACTTCCTTTTCGCCTTTGCTGCTTTGTCGCCTAGCTTTTCGATCTTTTCCACGCTTTGCGACATCAGTATTTTGCTTGCTACTTGAATCTTTCCCCTTTTCAAATATATCTTGCCTTAAAGTGGTATTTGTATTCGAAGAATTGGCCGACGAAATAGATCCACGAGGGTTTCTCAATGTAGATTGATTGTTTAGAATTTTCAAAATTGAATCACGACGTTGTTGATCATTCATATTAGTGAAATCAATTGATCCATTGGATATCATATTCTGTATTATCTCCGTAATACTATTGCTGAACCCTATCGAGCCTGGTTGGTTGGTATTGTCGATCCATGCTGACAAATCAAGTGACCCACCTTTACCTTTGGCGCTACTGATATTATTTGGCGCAACGGCACCGGCACCAGCACCAGCGCCTGTAGCGGTTACACTCGAGGTGCTTCCAGCTGGCCCACCAGGTGCACCACTGAGTGAAAATTTCAAATCACCCTGTTGCCAAGCAAAAAGATTAGCCATGCTTTCCCTATTGTTACCAAACAAATTTTCCAAATCTTCAACAGTAAACTCTTGATTTGGAATTAAGGACATTTGCCGTGAGCGTGATGTTGGTGGTAAATTGGGAGCCTGGTTTCCGGTGGCCCCAGCAGTCTTGCTTCCGCCCGCAGAAGTAGAAGCCTGGTGTAGTTGTTGCGTAGGAGGACCCGATTGCTCACTAATGGAGTTGCCATTGGATCCTGGTAAATTGATGAGGGAACTAAATATACTGTTTGAGCGTGATCCAAGTGGATTACCAGTTGATTGGTTCAAGCGCGGATTTCCTGATGTCGTTTCATACGATTGCTCAGAAGTTGGTCGAATTTGTGATGATGATATTGGTGGAGGTAAAAAAATTGAGTCTCCTCTACTTCGAGGACCAAATTGTTGAGGCGGAATTGATTGCAACGTTTGTGAATGCTGCTGTTGCAGTTGTTGTTGGTGTTGCTGCTGTTGCAGTTGTTGTTGTTGTTGTTGGTGTTGTTGCAGTTGTTGTTGTTGGTGTTGTTGCTGTTGCGATCTTTGGAATGATTGATTGGAAAAAATGTTATTGCTCATTTGTGGTGGATACTGCGATTGCGATTGAGTTGATTGTTGTTGCCCAGGCGGTGATTGATGTTGTGACAGGTGCTTTGGTGGTTGCGAATGTTCTAGATAGCTCATTGTGAATTATAATGTGGAATATTGTTGCTGAATTTAATCGTTTATTTGAATGGAATTCGTTGACGCTTTGGTATAGATTCGAGTTCAGTAGGTCGTGGTACGTTAACACTGTCAAAGTCTGTAGTATCGAAGTGTTTGCTGTTGCTGCTTAAATGTAGACCGGTAAACAAAAATGGTGATGCATTTTATGTTCAGTAGTAAGTTAATTGTAGCAGTAGTACTGGTGTGATATGAATTGTTTGTACTATTACTGGTATGTGTGTATGTGTGTGTAAAAGTTCAATTGAGTATATCTGTACTTGATGGGCAGTGTTCAATGTCTGGGTGTGGGTGTGGGTGTGTGTGTGTATTTTAGTTTTTTTTGTTTTGTTGATGATTCTTATTTTTTCTATGTGCTTTTTAGTGAATGATTGTGTAAAGTACGTGATGTATGTGTAATAATGAATGATGTATTATAATTTCATATTGATGACAAGAGAGCACTTTAAAAAGACGTAAAAATTCTAAAAATGAGTGCTGAAATGTTCAACTATTAAAACCACTGCTACACGTATTGCCAAAGAGATTGATCAGGTAATATATGCATTGTCTATACTCTACGCATTTCGTAATGGGGGTGACCAATGATTCAAAGCTATACAACACAGTAGGTCTTCTGGTCGTTTCAATGCTATCATAGATGATAGTTTGGGAAAGGCTACGGTTACTTCATGAATAGAGCATCCTCTTTGTCCTGACACTCGTATAGTTTTTGCCCTCCCCCCCCTCTGTAACATCATCCCCTAGCTGATTTTTTTTTGCAACTTTAACCTAACATTGTGCTTGTTAAACTCATATACAACAGATATTGAAGAAGAAAATCAGTAAGTCAATGCTGGTAACACTGTATTCTGCTCTGTTGTAGGTCAATCATTTGCACCTGGTGCTTACTAACCTATTGTATATATGAATTGTTCCATATTATCAAACTAAATCTATTATGGTAGCATAGTACAAAGTAATAGCAATCATTACTTTACATTACTTTTAGTCTACACAGCTATTACGTCGTACTTACATACATACACATATACATATAATAAACCCATACCCTTTCTATTTTTTAAACAAAACAGACCACTTTTTGCCATATGACCAAAGTGATAATGACCAAATACACACTTGGTCCAAGGAACCAAATTCATTTATGGCTCATGGTAAATACCAAAAAGAAAAAAGATGATTCATTTTCGTTGATTTTGTGACTGTACGCTTTTATTGTCTTTGCAAGTGGGGAAGACAAGAAAAAAATTCAATAGCTTTGATCATACTAAGACAAATGCTATATAAGCCTTCAAGAAATAACATATCAGGCATCTACCGTATGATGATTTAAAATTGGTTGAGATTAGTCCCAACTGTTTCAACTCTGTCATCGTTGTAAATAGCATTAAGGTTTCATAATGATCTTGTGTAACATACTAATCAAAAACCATTCTTTTCTTTTCGTCCTTTCCTTTTTTCGGAATGCAATTGAAATTCCCATAGCGCATCATCAACACATATTCAAATTCTTTTCCGCAGATGCCCGGTTTGCTTTGTCCCTGCACTGATGTGCATTTTCACGAAGCAACGGATAAAGAGATTCCAACATCTCCTTCAATATATATTGCAACCCAATCATTTTGTCATCAATCTTACCATTGGATTTTAACATCTTTCCTTCAAACCATTTTGAACAGCTCAAATCAGCTCTCTTTGGGAAAATCATTTTGTGAACAATCTTGACAAATCTAGCCACAATACCAATAAAATAACTTTGTCGTAATAGACTAACCGCAAAATTTTCATCCAATGGGATAGTAAACATAGCAATGGTGTTCTTGACACAATATACTAAATCATCATGTGATAATTGATCGACCCTCTCTAAATCGTATTGACGTGGTTTGGGACCATTTAAGGGGAATGTAAATTTAGTTATATCAAATTTGGGAAAGAAATTGGTTTGCGAGGTTAAAGTGGTGTTTGTACTCGAATTAGCACAATTACTAGCTTGCGTGGAGTTTGTTGCTGACGTTTCGTTTGTAGTTGCTGGGGGATGGCGCTGGTTGGATAGGGAGCGATTTAGCGAAGATGGCAGTTGGTTAAAGTCAGCTGCAATTTCATCCTTGTTGGGTAAAGCAACATCAACTTTATTATCATGTGATGACGATCCTGATGGTTGTTCCTGATTTTGCTTTTCATCCTCTGTTTCCCTCATGTCCGCATCAATAAGAGATTGATCTGCACGAGAATCATTGTGATATTTGTGTTGACAAAGCAGGGGACTATCACGCACATTCTTTGGGATAACCGTATCAGAAGTTTGTAATTTGACATCATCATTCGGGTTTTCTGAAAGTTGCCTCAAGCTACTTCGTCGCAGTTGATTATCGATCTCGAGACCATTTCCACATACTTGCAATGGATCAACTAACTGTTCAATTTCTTTATCCAAGTGTTTCTTATCACTTTCTAACTTCAGCATCTTGATAAGCAACAGCTCGTTCTCTTTCTCTAATCTCGATAACTTACTTAGCACCATCTCCCATTGTCGGCGACTCACAGTCATAAATCGACCATCATTATCTTTGGAGTCGCTAACACCATCACTATACCCTTGCTGATCTATAGTATAGCCATTGATTTCGTTTCGAAGAGGCAGTCTTTGCCGTTGTCGTTGTTGTTGTTGCTGTTGCCGTTGCTGTTGCTGTTGCTGTTGCTGTTGCTGTTGTTGACGCAAATCAAATTCATGTGGCGAGTTCACTGCAGTACTATGATAAAATGGGCTACTACGATCAGGACTTGAAGGAAATGGAAATTGTGACATCATGATAGGATTCTTCAATTGAGACTCATTTGAATTGACGTTGCTTGTAGAAGAATTTTTACTACGATGAGGAACATGAACTCCAGATTCTGTTGACTGAGATTGTGCTATTGGTTGTTCATCAACGCAAACAGGATACGGAAGCTGCTTCTCCGTTTTGCGTTGCTGATCATCACGCTCCTTCAATGGGTCTACTTGATGTTGCCAATTCTCCTTATTGTCAAAATGGTTGGTTTTCAATACTGGTGTGCTATGATTCAATCCACTCGGTTTTGGTTGCCAATTATCGTCAAATTGCAAAACTTGATCTTGCTGATTCTGGTCATTAAAAGTGAGATTTTCCACAAGTTTGCTTGCTGCCAAATGCATTGATTCTTTATGGTTATCAGGTACATCATCTATGTCATCCACAACACCACCTCTTAATAAAACACTGTTTAATGAAATTGAGTTTTCAAGTGTAGGTGAGTGTGCATTGGTGGTGGTACTGCCAGTGCTATCTCGATGTTGATGACTTCTATCTTTGAATGATTGTGATAAGTTGGGAGTGGATTCAGTATTCATGATGGGAGTGAACTCAGGTGTATATATTTGTATATATATCACTATATCCTTGCAAAAGAGTAAGCGATAGATTGTAAACTACACATGGGTACTTTATTTTTTTTTTGGAGTTGGAAGAGGACGCGTAATTTCTACGACAGCACCACAAAACACATTGCATTGTCAGATGGTTTTGTAAGATATAGAAACCAATGGATAAAGACAGAGAGTATATGATCTACTACTGTACTCATTGCCATCCTCTAAACACAATGATTTAAACTGAAAGTTTTCCGTATCTTTTGGTAACTATCCATCTGGTATGCTGCTCTGATGTTGGGCACAGCTTGGAATAAGATTCTGATCTTGTTGTTTGATGACATTGAACTGTCAGTATCAATAATTTCAATCGGCTACGACATTTTGTGCTGCTACTTTTTTTTCTCAAAGTTGTATAGTTGTGTGTGCATGTGTGTAAAAGGTTAAAGATGGCGGATATGTCCGTATCGACCAAAGGGCTTGCTATGATCAATTGTATTTGCTTTGGTGAGATTTTTTGTAATGCCCTTGAAGTCAAAGAGTTTTTGCTTTTCCAAACGGTTCTTCTCGGCTGATCCTGTGTGTTGCTTGTACTGAAGGGGGATAAACAATGTACCGGGTTCTATCTTCTCTTCAATGCTATTAATAATAATTTTTGTACAAATACATCATACTGAAAGTACACCTTCAATTGTTTTGAACGTCAAACATGAGATTCTCTTTTCGTCTACTTTTCTTTGTTCTCAACTTGAATGGGAACCAAAGCTGTAAACTGTTACAACTGTCCTGAACTGCATATATTGAAGAACATGTAGCTCTATATGGAACTGATCTCCCTACTATGTCGAGAGCGAGAGGGGATCTACTCGGGGGGGAGGGGGAGAGAAGCCAAGCCGTGAGTGCTCCAGGGACACGCATCTACAACCACTACTGCTTATTAATTCCAGAATTGAAATAATTGAAGACTATTCATCTATTTTACTTAGATTTTGTTTTCCTTAACACCGTGTTTCCAAATGGCAACGTATGGAGTAGTTCCGTCTTCTCTGTAGTTCAACAAAACAATCATGGCATCTGGGTCCATAGATTCACCGGTGTAGAAATCCCAATCATTGAATGATCCCAAAACCTTTTTAACGTACTTGGTAGCACCTTTTTCAAAAACTTCGACTTCATCTGGGTTGTGTTCAGCCAAATAAGCCTTGACTCTCTTCATGTAACCTTTGATATAAGTAGTGAAAGATTTCTTATCAAATTGAGTTGGTTGCAATCTGAATGAGTAGACAACATTGTTGACGGTTTCAGAACCATCTTCCAATGCTTCCTCACCATCTTCAGCAGATGGGTTGGCACCAATATCAATGTCACCATTACCAACATTAACCATAGCACAGTCAGCTTCGTAAACAGCATCGTCGACTAACTTAACATCGTAAGCGTCAGATAATAATTCGTCGTTTGAAATAACGTCTTGGTAGATGATCATTGTGAATAGTTTGTGTGTCCTAAAGGGTGGAGAGGGAAGGGGAAGTGTAGAGGAGATGGACTTTTTTTTTTCCAAAATTGAAAAATTTCAAATGGTGAAAAAAAAAGAAGAAAAAAAAAAAATCCTTTGAGATGCATCACGTGGCATCTTTTACAGTTTTTCCCTAAAACGGACATCCGAAGCGGCTACGATGGTTTCGTTATAATGACATGGGCATGAAATTCAAAAACAACGTATTATTACAATAAACACAGCTCCACCAACACTAATCGAGCTCATAATTGAATGCTCTTTTGAAGAAATCCAAAATCCTGTCATAAACTACTTTTTGTCCATTATGATACGTCATACCATGGTTTGAATCAGGGAAAATCATAAATTCAAAATTTTCAACCTCGGCCAAATTAAACTCATCCAACAATTGCAAAGAATGTTGTACATGAACATTGTCATCACCACTACCATGTCCAATGAAAAACTTTTTCGCGTGTTTAAAGTTTGTCGCATTGTGAATTGATCCAGTTTCGTAACCTCGGGGGTTTTCTTGTGGTGTTCTCAAATATCTCTCAGTATAGATTGAATCGTATAATTTCCATTTCGTGACTGGGGCAATGGCAACACCATAGTTGAAGATAGGATTTTCGATGTCAGTTTCTATTGTTTTTAACGTCAAGAATCCTCCATATGACCAACCCCAAATGGCGATTCTCTCACGATCAACGTATGATTTTTCTGCCCATATATTAGCAGCCGAAATTAAATCCCGTGGCTCATACTTGCCCAATTGGTCTCTCACAATAAATTTAAATTTGGAGCCCAACTCGCGATTCAAGTTGTTGTATCCGGTACCTCTTCCATCAACAGTGACGACAATTGCATCCAATTCGGCTGCTACCAACGAATTAAATGAAATCGCCCACCTTTTGTCAACCATTTGCGATCCTGGACCACCATAAATTTGGAAAAGAACTGGGTACTTTTTGTTCTTATCAAATTTCAACGGTAAAACTTCAACAGCATTTGCTAAAAAAGTTCCACCTTGTTCATCCTTCAACTCAACAGTGCTGTATTTAACTTCAGGAACCACATATTTCCTCAATTTTTCCCTCAACTCGGCATTATCTTCAATTACCTTCACCTTCTTTTCCAATTTTAAATCATTAATTTGCTGTTTGGGCACATCGGGACCTAATATTGACAAAAATAAAAATCTAGCGCCAGATGAAAATGAAGACGAGTAGTAGCCGTCATTGGAGGTAATATCTCTGATATACGGAAGTCCATCATCTGATCTATCCAACAAATTAATCGAGTGAATGTGTCTTTCAATGGAGGATTTGCGGGTGCTGGTAAAGTAAATGGTATTTGTGTTGTAATCAAAAGCACCAACACCACCAACCACCTCCCAATTACCCTTTGTCAATAACTGATACTCTGAGCTATCGGGTGGGGAGAAATAAGCCAAGTGATTGAATCCATTTTCAACAATAGTATCAACGTAACCATCATGTTGGCGCCCAGCCGTTTTGTTTTTGGGTACAAATAACGTATGAGACGTTATTTCAAACCAAGAAGTGTCAGCCGTGTGTGATCTTATCAATTTCGATTCTTTTCCAATGAGATGAATCTCAAGCAAATCACTAGCACGATTGGATGTCTTTATCAAGACTTCATCTCCTACCCAAACAACTTCAGTGATCAACCTCTCAGACAACTCAATCTTTTCCGATTTCAAATCATGTTTCCTAGTTTCGCCCTCATTCAAATCATAAGTCCAAATATCAACTATTGGATTTGGATAGCCCGCTTTTGGATATTTGATTTTAACAATTTCGGGGTAATCCTCGAAATTATTTTGTGCGTAAAATGGTATGATGAATTCCGGTACTTGTGAATTGTTGGACTTTAAAAATGCAAATTTGTCACCCGCTGGAGACCACCACAAAACAACATCACTTGCAAACACTTCCTCTTCGTAAACCCAATCTGGTTTTCCATTAAATATTTCAGCTGAACCATCGTTTGTAACTTGTACAGCTTCTTTCTGTGATATGTGATGCAAGAAGATGTCATTGTTGTAGACAAATGCAACCTTCAATGAGTCCGGAGACCATGATACGGTGGAAATTTTGTCCTTGAAAATAGGCTCCACTTGCTGTGTCTCAACATCGAGTATCCAATAGAGACCAACTGAAGAGTGTCTCCACTGAGATGTCACATTGGATTTAAGAATTACTTTTTTCAAGTCTGGTGAAGCAATAAAGTCCTCTACATTGTAATTTACATCCTTGTATTGAAATCGCGATTTCTCAATTAAGACTTGGTTGTATTCTTCATCGGCAACTGATTTGATTACAACCTCAAATTCATCATCCTTTGTGTCATTCTTGATCACATAAGTGCCCCTATCATTATCAATTGACGACGGTGACCTGATCCATTGTATTTGATGTTGTTTTGTTGTCAAAATATGCTCATCAAACACTTTTTTATTCAAGGGAATCCTGCCCCCAAATTCGGTCGGTTTATTCGAAGGGGTGGCAAATATTGCTCCATTCAATTCCGATTCAAGCTCTTGTGCATGGAAATGAATATCATGGTAGGATTTGGTTTCCAAAGTTTTGAGAAAATGGTTAATAGACGAAACCAAGAATGATGACCCCCATATTAGAATACCAAACAACACCCCAACAACTGCTAGCCTCTTGAAATTCCTTGTTCGTCTCACTTTACCTTCCACGTCTTTCATATGATCTTAGCAAAACGCAAAAGAATAGTAATGCGGTGGTGCCGTTCCTATCGTGGAAGAAAAAAAAGAAAGGAAGAATGTTGCAGGCACTACCGTTTCTCTTTTGGGAATGGGTAAATATTACACAAAGTGTATTCGGCCATGAAACTGACTTAAGAACACCAAGATCGTGTAGTATAGTTTGTCGTCTTTCCGAAACGGTTCTTCAAAACAGCTACGGCATGTCTAGAGACTTTGAAGATAGCATTGGTATACGGGCAAAAACCATTTTGTTTGATGTCAAGTTGCATGCTATATATTCCTCAAATGGGTAGAGCTTCATATGACAGCGCAAAATATCTAATGAAGACTTTATTGCCATATTTTGGCGATTTCTTATGGTGTACTGTCACACCCCTTTAGTTCCTTTGTATCCATCGAGGTATTCTTTGGCACAAATTGTAATCTTGCTGGAAGTGTCAAAAATACCTTACACAAAAATTGGACAACATAATGGAATTTACATCTGATGGGGCCACACAATACGTTCCACATTGTACAAACGCTTAGCACCTTTCAAACTAAGCTGTGTCCAATATCACACTTTCAAACTTTTACTGGTTGCTCCTGCCTTGTTGATGCGATAGCTAGAAATTGGACATAGGAATACCATATACACTTAGATACCTTTGACGCTCTAATCATGCTGTAGTTAATCGACGAGGCCGTTATCGCGACTCCGATGGAATCCGAAGAACATATCGTAATTGTGGTTATTGCCAACCCGAACATCAAACTTCCTTATCATGTGAGACGAAATAAGAAGTTCCGTAAATTCTTTCACTATTTTTGCAATCGTTATCGGAAGGATATCGCATCAGACAACGACACTATTGTTGCTTCAGAATGAAGTCTCATTAAAAATTATCAAAGGCATAACGTAAATTTTACGAAATGTTCAACAAAAACCCATCTCAACAGAGATTTGTCTATGCAGGCTCAGTAGTGGAAGCTGGAACATCTTCACGTTCCTTGGAATTGATGGAACGTGACGCTATTCACTGTTCCTCTGTTCAAGAGGTATAATAAGGGATATATGATGATAGAGAAATATCTAGAGAGTCTTTGTGTTGGTAGTCGGGGTTTGTTTCTTTGTGATCAACAAGTTTGCTTTCAGTGTCGGGTGTCATTACCCCCCCCCCCCTTCTATTGTTTATTTGATCTTATTATTGTCAACAATTGGCGCATGAGTGATAAGGGATACAAGATCTGCTCCATTCATGTTTGCTCGACAGCATCAATCGATGGAGTAACTATCCACAGGCTTGAAACGCGAGCAGATGTGAAGGTGTTTTCTGGTCAATTCCTCACTTCCTCAATTCCGCGTTATTGACAAGCACACATTCTCTTTAGTAGTATCTGTATCGACATACCAAAACGTTTCAATATTATATTTGTTGCCTAATATCGATTTCAATGCGTATACTCGACTCTCATCAATGATTCTTCGTGCTTTAATACCGTATTCGTACCTCTGTTTGGAATTAAGACCAGCGTCAACAATATCTCTAGTATCAACGTTTAAATTCACGCCCCACGAGACCATCTTCTTCAATGCTTTGATTGACTGAGAAGTGTTGAATCCAATGCTAGACAAATACTCCTTGGATTGGGGTAAAAATTCATCTTGGAGGCAAACATGACGACAACACATTGCTATTAAAACACCTCCAAGCTTCTCGTTGTTGAACAAACTTGAATTTAATAGCAGTTTCAATGTTAAATCTGTGGCTGCCCCACACAAATGTTTTGAAATTGCAACCACTTGTTTTGGATGGATGTCTTCCAAGAACTTATCAACGTTGAGATGCTTTATGTCGATCTTGCTTCTCTTGACAACAGGCTTTACACAAAATGGTGCCGAGTCTTGGAGGATCTTGTTGTCTGCTTTGAGACGGTTTGTACCCCTATCGATCAATCCGAATCCATAATTTTCAGTAGTTCCAGACAAATCATGTAACACGCATTGATTCACATACCTCGATAGCTCACCTTTGCCACAACCAAACTCCATATAGAAGTTATCATTAGCCAACAAACCGAGCCGTCTTAGATTGCCTATGAGGGAAGATTGTTGTATTACATGCTTTTGATTTGTCTTTTCTAGTAGTTGCGGCACCAATCCTTGGTGCTCACATACCCTCATTTCGAGGGGATCGAATTGTATCTTGTCAACCAATTTTCTATAATAGTCCTCGTCATGAACTGGACCACTGTCAAACACTATTTCAGCTGAAGAATTTAATGTGTGATTTATATTTTCAACATACCAAGGGTCATGATCGTCTCTTGGTCTTGCATTACATTTCTCCAAATGTGAAGATAGATCTTGTTCCCAAATCGTGTGGTTTTGATTTAGTGGACACGGAATTCGCTTCTTAGTCGAACTTGTATCGTGAATCATGTGCTCTGAGCAATACTTGTTCAGTTTCTTTCTCAACATCCGACATCTTTTACTCTTCTTGGGGATAATGTACTCACACTGGTACGTTTGAGGCTTCTGCTCTAGCTTCTGCCTTTTTACTTCCCGTAGGTCGGCCATAGCGTTGGTGAGTTTTCTCGAGTTGCAAATCAAGAAACACAAAAAAATCTGGAAAATTAAAGCTCATCTCGTTAATTACAACTCTGGTGCACAGAATTTACTCTTCTTGATTCAAACATTTTGAAAAATGAAACACACCAATCAAATGTGGAAATTGGACTTGCTAGAAGCAAAGTTCGAAGATGTTCCTCCTAGGTATCCTCATACAAAGAAATTGCTTTTTGCATTGAACCATAAGAACAAGTTGGCAAAGAAACTACCGACAAACAAGCAAGAAGCACAAGCAGAGATCAAGACACTCAAAACTCGATACTTTGAGCAAAAATACCACTCAGCTTATATTAAATTGGAAAAAGAAACTAAAAGATACGTTAAACAAAAGAAAGCTCCTGACGTGTTTAACCAAAATGATTTCATAAGCCAATTGATAACTGCAAAATTGATCAAATGCATCACATCGACGATATTGTTGACCAAACATTTGAAGACCAATCCACCAGCGTATATTCCCGAAAATATTAGCAAGTACATTTTGGACAAGTCCAGTCCTTTTAATCCATCACATTTTTTTGTTCAATATTGTCAAAGTTCTAAAGAGGTAAATAACTACTGCTCAAATCTTTGGAATAGTAAAGCTGTCAAGTCGGTGGTTGATGATATAGAATGGAGCTTCAGAATGGTAAGAGGTAATTTGTCAAAGCAGGAATTCGAGGAGAGGAGAAAGCAAAAGGGAAGAGCTGCTAATGAAGACGATAGCAATGCAGGTGATAACACATCTGATGAAACTTCCGAAGAGTCAGGGGGTGAGCTATCAGACGAAGACCAGATTGCTGCATTTGACGGAATGGTGGCAGGATCTGATCAAGAAGAAGAAGATGATGACGAAGAGAAGGAAAATGGCCTAGACCCCAACATCGACTATAATGAAGTCACCGATGAAGAGCCATCAGAAGCTGCAAGCGGCGAATCAAGTCACGATTCAGGTTCCGAAATAGATTTGGGTGATGATTTTTTCGAAGAAGAGCCACCAAAAAAGAAATCAAAAGCCAATCCTGATTATAAGTACAATTTGCCTGAGTTGGCTCAAGGTTACTATTCGGGTGGTTCTGATGATGAAAGTGATGACATTGACAACGATGACGTGGTAAAGTCCATTACGCAACAACGCAAAAACCGAAGAGGTCAAAGAGCAAGACAAAAAATATGGGCTCAGAAATATGGCAAAGAAGCAAAACACATTGTCAAGAATATAGAACGGATTCAAAGTGAAAGGGAAACGAGGCAACGTGAGTACGAGGAAAGGCAACGAAAGAGAGAATTGAAGGCAAAATTATTGGCGGAGAAGCAACAACCCACTGGTGCTAATACTGAGCCTTTAGGTGAACGTAAATCTAAAGCGCTGGTTACGCCTCCTCCTGCGGAAGAGAAAAAGATCCATCCTTCATGGGAAGCTAAGAAACTAGCAGAAGAGAAATTGAAAAACGTTAAATTCCAAGGTAAGAAAATCACGTTTGATTAATGAAACCCTATAATAGATCGTAATTTATTTTGAAATCGTCGAGGAGGTCTTTTTCCGTTTTAGAATTGCACCACGATTCACCTTGAATAGTGAAAAAGTAATGACATTTCTCGGGTTCGCTGACTGATACTAAGTCGGGCCCTTCGCCACAAATAAATTCCACTGTTGCTGACCGTTTGGGCCCATTCCAGCATCGAGCACCCTTGTGATAATAGATCTTTCCATCTTTGTACTCTTTGAATTTACCAATAAAGATGTCATCTTGTGATATCCCTTGGATTAAATTGATTCTGTAATTGTAGCCACCCAAATCCTTGGACAACGTTAGTTGATCATAAGCTCGTAAAATGTCATCTGGTCCGAAATCAGCGCTTAAATTGTCCTTTATAATTTGAATTCTTGTTTGTAACTTTTCCAATTCTTGTTCTAATTTTTCAACTTCGTGATCTAATTCGTTACTTGACAAGTCTGACTTGTACTCTACTACTGGTTTGGGTAAGAACTTGCTAGTGAAAAGCTGATAGTAATAGCGTATCATGTTTGGTATCGACGGAGTGAAATGACTCACTTTTTCGACACCCAGGTGAGACATTGTCTTTGCCTTTTCTACCAATTGATGTATTATTTGATTCGTCTCGTGAATGTCCTCCAATGCTTCTTCTTCTTTATTAGAGATGTATTCTTGAAACTTTTGAATAACCTCTTTGACCGCAGCGTCATTGAAGTTCGGGTTATAATGGGTGGACAAAAAGTTCAAAATAGTTTCCAAAGCTTGAAGTTTTGATTCTTGGTGGAGGATATCTCGCTTATGCAATTTGACCTTATCGGCCAATCCGCCAAAATAGTCTTGCAAGTGGTCAAACACTGATTCGTCAGCATCATCCAAGTTTTCTGACTGAAGTTTCAAACTATTACATTTGGACCTCAATTCGGGCACTTTTTGCTCCAATTTTCTCAAATTCTCGATTAATTTTAACCTCTTCTCGTGTGCAATCTTGATTGTCCGCTCCTTCTTAACGCTAGCCTTTTTCAAGAATGACAACTTGTTATGCTTGTACTCTTCTAATTGGCGGTGAATCTCCTTACATTTGTTTTCACAACCGCCTAGTTTATACTCGTCAGATCCATCACAACAAAGGTCGTAATCACACACCCCATCATTCAATTTGAATTGATCAATGTAATTTGGAAAATGTCCTTCGTTTCGGCAATAGAATTTGAACGGCGGATTAGGGCAGGCATTAGTACCTGGTTCATCTGATCCATCTGGACAATCGCAAACATCATCATTAATCTGGTCGTAAGATAGTCTTATTGAAGTGTCATTCAAACAATGCCAGTATTTTTCACCATTTTCACCAATGATTGGCTGGTAAAGAGCCTGTCGCTCATCACTAACTCCTATTATGTTAGCATTTGCCAACAATGATAACACAGTTGAGACAATGAAAAGCTGTAGCATTCCTATGCTTAAAGAATGTAAAGTGTAGTGAACAAAGGGGTAGGGGTTGAGAATGATTTTTCGGCGCGTGGGAATTTTATTCTACAACTACACACTCACCATTCATTGACAAGTCGCTCAACACTTGAACTGCTTTGTTGGACACTTCATCCAACGATACTTGCTCCAAGCCACTGTTAACATTCATACCCATATCAGTTTCCTTCACTAGTCCCGGAAGAAGAGCATTTACTCGTATTCTGCCCTTCAATTCATTCGATAAACTCTTTGTGAACCCCAAGAGACCAGCTTTGGAAGCAGCATACACTGATGTTCCGGGTAAAACATGTTCAGTCAATGACAACACCGACGAAACGTTTAAAATTGACGGATTCTGCTTGCGTTGTCGTAACATGTGTTTGATGCATAGATGGCTTAGTATTATGGGAACCGTGAGGTTGAGGTTGACTGTATCCATAATCTGTTGTTGACTAGTTCTTTGCAAAAGTGAATGCGTCGTCACACCAGCACAATTGACTAAAATTGTATGGTTTTTGAGTTTCTCTTGGAACTGAGACAAGTCACAGTCCTTCTCTACAAGTGTTAGCAAGTCCATCACTTGAATTGAGTGCTGCTGTTGATTGTATTCCCTAGGAAGTTGTCGCACAGATCGCTGTAAGAGACTCTCATTTCTAGCTAGTAATGTAATTGACGCGCCCTGAGCAGCAAGCTTACTAGCTATAGCCAATCCTATGCCTTTAGATGCCCCTGTAATGAGTGCTGATTGTCCTTTAAACATATAGTAGGGGGGAAATAAAAAAAAGTAGTGCACAATCGCCATGGTCTCGTCTATATAAACTGCGTTTGTTTACATTTTTTTCTGAATCAGAATCAAAAGTATATTCAAGAAAGGACTGCCTTTTGATATTAGCTTTACCATGGTATGTCTCCACAAAGTTACCCCTTTTGGCGTTACTGTAACTCACGTTGCCCCCTCACGAGCATAACTACTAACACAGACTAGTCTCAAAATACAAAAACTTACAAGGACGCTTTTGCACTTTTTGACAAAAAGGGCACTGGTAGAATTCCAGTAGAACATTTGGGTGATTTATTAAGAGCTATTGGTCAAAACCCAACCCTTGCTGAAATATCGGAATTACAACAATCTATCAAGACCCCTGATTTTGATTTTGAAACTTACCAGGAAATTATCAACCGTCCTGATGGTTTCAAACCATTGGGATTACCAGAGGATTATATAAAGGGATTCCAAGTATTTGACAAAGAGCAAACAGGATACATCGGAGTGGGTGAGTTGAGGTATATCTTGACCTCTATTGGAGAGAAATTAACCGATCTGGAAGTTGATGAGTTATTGAAGGGTGTCAATGTCACTGCTGATGGCAATGTCGATTACGTTGAGTTTGTCAAATCTATATTGGATCAGTAGAATACAGATAGCTTAGTATACGGGATCTTTGTAGAGATACGTTGTCGTAGTTGAAGCATCTACTTCTATTCACACTAGGCTCATTAGATCTCGAAAGAAAAAAATCAAACCTAACAAAACCCCCAAAATTTTCCATTCACATTAGCATTTCCAAATGTCCCTCGCTGAGATTCCAAGTAGCCTTGAAGCTATTCAAAATGAAAAATCGTATGACCCCCGTCAGAGCGAAAGGTTTCATCTTTACCCTAGAGACAGGATAGAGGCACTCGCAACCACGTCGGGGCTAATAGGTTTAATGACTGGATTTTATGATGGAGTGCAAAAAGCTGCCGCAAGATACCTACTTGAAAATGGACATCGTTTACCCAAGACCAAAGGAGGATGGTACTTTTATCACAAAAGGAAGAATTATGAAATCATTGTGGGCGGGACGTCAGCGGGGATCAAACAAGGTTTAAAGTATGGTGGTGCTGTTGGAAGTTTGTTCCTACTTGAGTATGGCTTGGATTATGTGCGAGGACAGATTGATTTCGTAAACACTACGGTTGCCGCTCTCATAGGCACAACAGTTTACACTAGATTTCAACATTTGAGTCGATTGCAGACTAGAAAAATGATCATTAGAGGAACTACAACCGGATTACTTTTGGGAATAATACAAGATACTCTAATATATGCAAGGCTGGGACATATATGGTATATTGATGAATATAAACGTCGATTCAAGTGAATGACACTGCTTCACTGGTTCACTCCTCGTCAGAATCGTCCAAGTCTGGTATAGGATACTTGAGTAATGCCGCCACTCCAGTTAGTTGATTTAGTTGAATCCCCAGTTCATGTAAGCTGGAGAAAATGTATACTTTGGCCCCCATTTGTTTAGCTCGTTCCGTCAAGTCAATGTACTGTTTTCTGGTTTCTATATCATCACTGCGAAACAACTCATCCGAGACCATCAAATAGCGAACAGCGTCCAAATTCAATGCTTTTGTAATCTCTTCAAGCCCGTACCATGCCCTTCCATCGTCGTCATTCAATGCTCTTTGAAACCGCAGTAATGCTTCTGACTCTTCAAGAAATTTGGTGTCCGATAGCTTTTTTTGCAGTTGAGGATCGGCCAATACTTCTTCCAATCCTTGTAAGTAACCCGTTGAGGAATGTGTTACCAATATTTTGTTTTTATTATCCAATATCAGTTGACAAATTTTGGACTCCTTGGTTGATGAGTTTTGCATAGCTATGCACTCCTGTATTAATCGTTCGTACAATGTCTTTGCTAGGAATCCGGGTGACGCAAGGATAATAACTTTTAGTCTATTGAAATCAAAATGACGAATGATTCCCTGAATGATCATATTGTAAAATGAATTCATAGCTTTATCTAGGTCGCGAGTTCCAAAGTCCTTATTCTTTCTCGGAATAGATTTTTCAATTTTTGATTGTAACACTGTCATTTGATCGGTTACATAGCATAGATGGGCCACTCCCTCTTGAAACACAACTGCACCAATATCAGCCTTCTTTTCAATTGAGCATAACTCGTCCAATAATGTCATATCATACTCATCCCAACTTGATTTCACAATGCTTACCTCCTTGTTTAACTCAATCTCAGCTGTATGATAACTGTTCAATGGCACATACTCTTGTTGTAACAAAGATTTTCCATTGACTCTCATTACCAAATCACTAGCAATATAGTCAACGTCCTCAACCAACAATCTTAGTTTGACCAATATCTTTTCCATCTTCAGCTTTCCCTTTGTGATTTGATTCTGATTGCCCTTTTTCACATTTCGATGGGTAAGCAATTGCACTGTATCACCCTTCTTGATGAGGTTGTACAAGTACCACAAATCTTCGGAATCTTCAGGTACTAAAGTAACGGCAACATTTTTATCTTTTAGCTTGGCCTTGTTTTTCACTTGCATTTGAATTTATGTTGTTGTATGTGTGTGGCAAAGAGATGCGGATGGTAAAGTAAAGGCTCTGGGAAATTGCGTTTTTTTCAAATTTTTCTTTTGTATTTGCGGCCGCGCCGCTTAGAACCCATTATATCTTTGACTTTTGTAATAATGAAGCTCATCTACCTCAACGACATTCCTCTCTAGAGTCCTTAATTCATTACTTTTTATACACATTAACCTCTAAACAGCTTCGTGGTTGATCTTGATTGGCTTTTCTAAAAGATGTCCCATCCTTTCGATTTTGGTACTCAAATATCCATCGATTTCCTTACTGTTAATCCCGTTACCGTCTTTATTTCCACCTCTCCAGCTCAAAGGAATCATGGGAATTCTCTCTTTAACTTTCACTTCTTGGTGTTTACCCTCTACGGCTATGATCTTATCGGGGTTATTGGTCAACAATCTAATTTCAACTAGTCCCAAATCAAGCAAAATCGCCGTTGCTAGGGAGAAGTTACGAGCGTCTGCCGGATGTCTCAAAATCAAATTTGCCTCGACGGTGTCTGCACCAAGATCCTGTAAATTGTAAGCTTTTAATTTTTCACCAAGACCAATTCCTCTACCCTCTTGTCTCAAGTAAACCATACACCCATGTCCATTTTCACCCATGATTTTCCCCGCTTGATCAAATTGTTCACCACAATCACACCTTGCACTCCACGCGGTTTCACCAGTGTAACATTCGGAATGGATACGAACCAATGTGGGACTTGAATACGTGAATTCATCTATGATCAAATTGCCGTGCTCGTCAAACTTCAATCGGCGTTGGTTGTCAATATCGTAATCAGCATTTGTTCTTCCTGGTGTCAACTTGCCCACGTAAGCCCCTCTTGTCATCCTATCTTGTTGAGTTTCTCCTGGTCTTTGTTTGAACAAAGATCTGGAACGAATGTCTTCACCAAACACTATAGCTAGATGCTCCTTATTATCAACGTTGTTTTCATACAAATGCAAAAAGATATCTGGACCATGCGTTGTGGGGATTCGCGCCCTGGCTACGCATTTAACCACTGGCAATTCATCGGGTAGGTTGGTGTGGTCTCGCATATCCTGAGTTATCACTGGCGGTGGCTGTGGAGTACCTACTGGTCTTGATGACAACGGAAGGTTGGTGCTCGATGGACGAGGCGTCACTATGGGGATCGTGGACACATCGGGTACATAATGTCTAGGAGTTTTGGCGCCGTTTTGTTCCTGCAAGGATGAGCCGTTATTACGTGAAGTAGCTGGTTGTGGGTGGTGCAATAGAGACATTTTTGGACTGTTCCTATTGAAACGAAAGTGTGATTTGTACAAGTGTTGGTATTGAAATTGATGTTGTGACGTGGGGTTGCTTTGATGGCTCGAGTATATGCTGCGATCTTTGAACGGAATGTCTTGTGTTCTCGAAGGTCCCTTTTTATTTGCTGCAGTTGTGGTACTGGTTCTTGTGGTTGTTGAGCTTGAGTCTATTACCACAGTCATGCAATGAAACAAGATTTAACTGATTTCTGACTAAGCTTTCTCTCCGGTATTCGGCTGAATGCTTTTGAAAAATTAAATTTCTCTCTTCTTTGTTCTCACTCTCACTCTCACTCTCACTCCAATTAGTAAAAAAATTACTAAAAATCAACTAATATGTACTATTGCAAATACCTAAATTATATTTATGGTAAAGTGTGCAATCGAATGGAGTTTTTGTAGTATACTTATAGCAATGAAATGGGAGAAGGGGGATGAATCAAGAAGACTAATAGGATAATGGAATTACCGATTTCTCTTTGGTTTCGTTGATCAATCAAACGCTGAAGTTTGTGCTCAACTATGTAACAATAAACCAATGTTTTTCTTTTTTTTGATTTTACCAAATCGAATGTTTTCTGCAAAAACACAATCAAAGAACTCAACCAACTCAAAGCGCGAGCTCGGACAAACTTTTGAATTGAATCTAATAAAAGGGAACCTGTCGATGAATGAAATCTGATTCGAAGCTCTTTGTTTTGAATTGTTTGTAAGAATGGGGATATTGTGTATTAATAGAAGAACAAAGTAGAGTGAAACGGAAATAAAAATTAATCGTTAAGTGGAAAAGTTATCAGAAGAGAAAGTGGCACTCTACATTAATCTATACCTCCTACCATCCGATGCAAAGTGTATTCAGTCCATGTGGCGTGTAATTATTATTCAATGGTGGGGATTTATTACAGTCATCTGTCCTGCATGTAATACCTATATCCGCGTATCTTCTAGCAGATTTGTTTATGTAATCTATTATGTAATCAACACTTTAGCCTACAAATCGGGAATTGAATTCATGAGAGAGGTATTAAAACTTTCAGGAACGGATTCATAGAGATTTTACTTGGCAGTGTCAAAAAGTTGCAAATTGTTAAATTAGATAGTTGATGTATTTCATTGTTGAATGCGGCAAGCTTGGTAACAATAGGGTTTACAACTAACGTAGAAAGTAAAAAGCGATTACGGCGTGGCTCTGTAGCTTCTCAATGCTCTCAGATCACTGGCTGTAGGTCCCTCCCCTTGTAACAATCAACCTCCTTTGAGTCTCCTACATTCTGATTCTGATTCTGAAAATTCACATTGTTTCTTTTGTGGCAATTACAAAATTTATACTCGATAAATAGACCAATCAAGGTGACGCAGACAACAAACTCGGCATTGAAAAACAATAAACCAATTTAAGGAGCAAAAACCGTTTTATTCAGATATCCCGGCTCAATGTTTAAAGCTGCGCCTCACCACCTATTTCTTCATCCTACACTCCTTTTAAGAATTCAATAATGTCTTGTTCACTGAAATTATTCACATCTGGAACAAATTTCCCCACTGGTAGTTGATGCTTCAACACCAATATACATGGCAATTTACTTCCAACAACGTACTCCATCATCAATTCTCTGCCACCATCGGAATCCGCTAAGATGTTTACCAAATACACTGGCTCTTTTCCCAGAGGATATTTAGACTTGTCCGAAAGGACATCAAATAATGCTTGTGTCACTTTATTATCCTTTGGAGTAGCAAAAGTGAAGTTAAGCAACAATGGGGGCTTAACATTGATGTAGTTGTATATATCCTGTTTTTCTGTAACCCAAACATCTATGATTCTATTCTTTGTGGTGAACAGTGATGCTGGCGGTGGATAGATAAGACGTTGCGACTGAGCAGCATCCTTCCACGACCTAAACCAATCCCCTAATGAAAATGGCCTTGACTGGTTGTAAAATTTGGTTCGCTCAATAGATCTGGCTAAGTTTCTGCTGAACATGTTGTGTGTTGACGCGTTGTTGGAAAGGTTGTTGTTGATATACAATTGTTTGCTACAACAAATTAATTCTTCTGCTCTGTCGCAAATTTCAGATTCACGTGACTATGTACAAAACCGTGTGGATCAAAGGTGTCCCTGTCTATCTACATTTCTTCTCTACTCGTCCCATCCATCTTTCCATCTCTGCTTCCAAAATTGGCAATCAAACTGTGGTTTCCCCAACTTTTTATTAACATCGTTGTGAGCTTCACATAACCATTTCCCCAAATCATCCTGCGATTTTGTTTGTGGCTCATGCTTATTCATGTATCTGACAAAATCTTCACCACAGTACCAACAAGGATAAAAACCAGCAAACAAGTTGAGAAACAGTTTCATGTCTTGCTGTTGTTTGGTATTTGGTGTTTCTGGGAAAGTCGCTGCTATTGAATGAAGCAATGTCCATGATGATTTGCCTAGCTGCGCAACATCTGGTGGCTCTTCCTTCGCGTATTTGAGTTTGCTATGAGGAGTTGCGGTTACATTCTCAGAAGCCAGCTGCATAGCTAATTTAGCTGGCTTTGTTTTCCCTGTTGCAAACTGAAAGTCTAGTAACTCATTGCACGTCCGACACCTGATATCCGTTAGTAATCAAAAGCTGGTTAAAAAAAAGCATACTTGTACGTACGGTTTGCCATCTTTGTCGTAAATTATTCTTCGACCAGAGAGTCCAAATTCGGGTTTTGTATTGGACACGTTGTCAGTCTTGTCCTCCTCCGTCGTTGGAATCGGCATATGAGTTGTAGAGTTCGGTTGATGTTGGTAAAAAGAAGTTTAGTAAATCGTAAAAAATCAAGTGCGCAAAAAAACTCCAAAAGAAGACTCTTCTTGGTCTAAGAAACTAAATATAAATAATGCTTAATTCTACTCTATATCTACTTTTGAGCATCACCTTTCGTCTCAGCAACCAATTTAGCACGTTTCTCTAATAAAGCATCACACAAGTCACCCACTTCCTTAGTTTTTATTGCTGCTCTTGCAGTGAAAAATTGATCTAAATTGTAAGTCAAGCCAAACTTTAACTCGTACTCATATGCAGTGCTTATCATTTCAAACTTATCAATATCTTTGACATACCTCGCCTCGGTATTTCTAATCTCCTCATAATCAAACCATAACTCAACCAACTCTTTGGCAAATTCTGGATTGTACGGCTTAATCATGTCATGAAGGTAATGTATGGTTTCCTCTTCTCTGCGATGTTTTTCGGCTTTGGTTATTCCTGCGTATGGTGTGATGTCTCCTACTAGTGATTCGGCGATATCATGAACAACGGCAATTTTGACACACTTGTCTCTGTTCACATTCGCAGGAGGGACGATCATTGAAATGATGGACATTCGGTACATATGGTCAGCAATACTTTCCGTGTCTAATGGTGGTACACCATGATCCAACCATCCTGTACGTTTTTGAAATTTCAATGACGAGACAATTTGTAAAAATGCAAGCATGTAGTTTATTGGTTGAGATGGCGATGTAGGAACTAACAAGTTTTGGACATGTTGTGGTATGGCATCAGCTGGCTTCCACTGGTTTTCAGTCAAATTTTTGATGGAATTCATTAATAATAATGATGTGTGTAATGATCTTGAATGGGTCAGTTGTGGTGAAAATCTTGGACAAAAAATACTCTTCTGAGTATATCTATGCATCAAATAGGCAGAAAATACGCGACCACGGGAAAGGGAAACAAACGTAAGTGATGTTGTTGTAGTAGTAGTCTCGAACACTGTTTGTCCCAATGAAAGAAATTGTGTTAATATCTGGATCTGATTCTTTCGAAATGTATACAATGGGAAATCTTTACAACCGATGAGAGAAGCTTAGGCTATATGCAGGACATGTTTAAACTATAAAAAACTACTTTGTAGAAACAGATTCCACATCCGTCCCCTTTTCCCCCTCCCTACATCCAGACCAAGTCGGAAAGTAAACCAAGTTTTTTTTTTATCATTAAATTTTATACAAAGTCAAGTACAACCCTTAAGCAATCAATTCAACAACACCACCTACAGCCCTAATCTTTTCTTCAGCCAATTTGGAAACAAATCTAGCCTTGACAATGACTGGAACTTCTGGTAATCTACCTTTACCCAAAACTTTACCGTAACCGTGAGCTAAGGTGTCAATAACTGGAGCGGCTGATTTAGAAGAGCTCTTCAAGTATTCGTCTTTCTTTTCAGAGTCAACCAAAGTCCATAATTTGTCCAAGTTGATTTCTGGTCTCCAGAAGTGGTTTTGTTGTTTGTGAAAGTATCTCATACCAACCTTACCAAAGTAACCTGGATGGTATTTATCCAAGTTAGTTCTGTGGTGGTGTTGACCACCAGCCATACCTCTACCACCGGGATGCTTTCTGTGCTTACCAATTCTACCCTTACCGGCTATAAAAATAGAAACGTTAGTATGTTGGATCCTGAGTTGGGTTCTATTGAGAGAGATGTCACTTGAACTAGATGGCGAACTTAATTGGTGGAGTGCTTGAGGTTGTTGGACTAGAAGCTCAAAAAGAAAACACAACTTTGAACGAGCCCCCTATCACATATCCTTCATCGGGCGTGACTTATACTGATCAAATCGTGGTTGCTTATGTGTGGTTAAATCACATCTCGATGTCGACTGGTGAAAATTAATCCTCTTTTCGCCTTTTAAGTTGTAACTCTATCTAAGTTCAATATCTCCTCGTCTTTCTTCCTGCGCTATATGAATGTACATACCAGAAACATTTCCTCTGTGTTTTCTGGTCTTGGTTAATCTAGTAGGCATTGCTGTATATGTGTTGGTAAACCTTTAGTTAGTAGGGGAAACCTTTAGCATAGAAAAAAATTTCAAGTGTTGTAAAATTGAAATTTGATGGTAGAGAGAGTGTGAGTGTGTGTTAGAGTGTGCGAGTGACAAAAAAAGAGTTGCTACCAATTTGTTCATAGTTAAGAGCATTGTTTTGTGTTAAACTACATCAGGTAGCACCACAATAAGTTTCAATCATGTATTATAGGGCTCCAGCCCTCTATATGGATTCCATTTTCATCCACTCCACACTTCTTGATAAGTCAGTTTCCCCTTAGTTTCAGGCACATAAGTTCTAATGAACCAAACACTGAAAACACACATGGCTGTGAATATAAAGTAAACCGAACCCCCTATTGCATGCAACAATACTGGGAACAGATACCCAACAATAAAAGTGGCAATCCAATTCAAACTAGTACCAAAACTTTGAGCTGATGCTTTGGCTTTCGTTTGCGTCACTTCACCCACCAACAAGAATGGGATTGGGCCAAGACCAATGGCAAAAAATGTAATAAATGTAAAGGTACCTATAATGGACATTATTGAACTTGTCCAGATAATTCCGAAACCCATCAAGACAGTTGCAATACCAAGAAAACTAACTGACGTGAGCAACAACGGCTTGCGACCAACTTTATCTACAATAGTGGCAGAGCCAAACGTAACCACTACATTCACCAATGAAATCAAACAATTGATCAAGATTGAATGGTTAGGGAAAACCGACACCAACACCGAAACTCCGTAAAAAATGATGGAATTAATACCATCAAATTGCTGCAAAAGCAAAACGCCGGCTGAAGCAATGAGTGAGGGTCTGAATTCGGGAGATGTGATGTACTCCCATAAAGTAGTGGCACTCTTGGACAGGTCTTGCTGTGTATCCAAATCACCTTCTTCCATCAACGAGTTACTCTCCTCAGCTGACTCGTCGTTTGTCTTCCAACTGTTTACTTCAGCAGTGACTCCAGAGTAGCTTCCTCCTCTAAGCCTATGCAAAACAGTATATGCTTGATCATGGTTCCCCTGGTTTACCAACCACATAGGTGATTCGTCAACCCATATTGTCAATACGATGACATTGATTGCGGCAATAACACCAGCTGTAATCAACAACCATCTCCAATCGTTGTCATTAGACCACTTGAGAGAAAGTAATTGGGTGAGCAATATCCCCACGTTGATACTTACTTGGTTCATGGATCCCAATAACCCTTTTGTATGCGTGGGTGAAACTTCATTGATGTACAATGATGTAATGACTAATGCAGACCCGGCACCTAATCCGCAGATAAATCTACCAAAAATCAATCCATAAAACGTATTGGCCAACCCATTCAATACCGATCCTATTATATACATAGCACAATGCAAGTAACTTGTAAGCTTCCTGCCATACTTGTCGGCTAAATGACCAACATAGAATGACCCCACTAATCCACCAATGGAAAATATCGACGTAACCAACCCAATTTGGTCCGGAGTCATTGGTATGCATTGGATATAACCATGTGAGCCCCAGAATGAATCCATATAAGGCACTGGCCCTGGTTGTGAACGCTTGCATGTGAGGACCAACTCGGGTGAATTGAGTTCAGCCATGTGATACCCAAATTGTAGGGAGCCAAGACATATTGTTGTGACTGAAAAGAGCAAGTTAGCTGTGAGTTTAGGCATCTGTTGATGTGGCGATGGTGGCATGTTATGATGTGGCACCTCGTTGTCCATTTGATAAAAGCTTGCTTTTAACGTGATCAGTTTTGTGGGACGTCGTCCCTTTGACAAAAAAGCCGCTCCACCCAGAAGGAAGGGGAGGGGGGCGGCTCAACAAACGCTACCCACTACATAGCTCCTCAATTTTTGCATTCATAAAACGTATATATATTTATATATATATAATGTAATAATATTACAACTTTAAACTCTATATTATAGGCAAGAAGTTCCCCACAATCATCATGGGAATCCCAAAAACATCTCTTTTCAACGTCCACACACAACCGGTTCTTATCTTGACATCAGGCTTTGGTGTCAATAAAGTACATTCGGTCATTGTTGCGCCCAAAAAGTCACCAAATGCAATTCTAGAAAACACTTGGAAGTATTCCACCACTGACTTGTCATCTAGCAACTCAACAATGAATTTTCGTTGACATTTACCCATTAGTTGATCTTTGCTCCATCCAGTCAAGACACAAAATTCATCGCCCACGTAAGCAATTTCACCCGTTCTTCTCCATACAATGGTTGGGGTACCACTGACCTTAATGAAATTGTCATATGTGAGTAATGTTCTTTGGAAACATTGTTCCATGAAAATCAAATCGTGCTCTTTTAGCGAATTTGTACAAGCGATAAATGATGGCCGGTAGATCGCCATTGATTTTGCCATTTCAACAAGCAAAGGTTTGGGAAACCGTTTGCGTAAGTACGCAATAAGCGAATGGTATCCAGGCGTATAGGAGAAAGGTTTTGTGACTTTCGCGTATATCTCTTCGGGTTCTTTGAAAAAAGCATCTTCTTTTCCGCTAACACTACTCGAATTGTTTTCATCATGCAGGATTCCAATCGAGAATGATAAATTCAGTTTCGCATTGCGCTCTTGATACACTGCGTAATCGGTATTCTTCATCTCTTCAATGGCCGTGATTATATCAGGAAATAATGACGACTTTTCCGAATCTACCTGACCAATAAAATACTGATTAATCGATTCATCGCATTTGGGATACTTTGAATTTTCAAACATGGTGCTTGTGTTTCGAAACGTTGGGGCTGAAGGTACATCCAAGTGCTTCTGATTTGCTCCATTGGTACGGGATGATGTTTCTGTGTTTTCGGCTTGGTACTCCACCGAAGGTATTGGCGGTACCGTGTTTGCTGCACTGGACATGTTATGAGGGGACAAGTTCGGTGACATGATATGTGAGTTGGGAGTCGCTTCATTGGAAGTTGTATGATGGCCACTGAAATTGTCTTGTAGTATATTGGAAAGTGTAGCATACTCCAAGTCAGCAGCTGAAGAAAGAAACTTGGACTTTTTTTGATGTTGAATGAATGAAGTTGGTGAGCTTGCATTGGTTGGTTGTTGGGATGATGATGGTGGTGGTGGCGGCGCTGGCGGCGCTGGCGGTTGCAAATGGGGAGCTAAATTACTGCTCGCCGACGGTTGTTCGTGCTCCAGTTGCGAATGTTGGCGTGACTGGTTGAACGAGTTATGAAAATAGTAGTCTGGTGCAGATTGCATTGCCAGTCCCAAGGCATTATGTTGAAACAAGGTTGCTTGATATGTCGTGTGATTGGGAATAAAATTATTGGGTTGTGGCAACAGCTGAGGTCTTTGCGGCTGTTGGTGCACCTGATACAGGTCCTGAAATGTCGAAGCGGGTCTGGCCAAGTGTGGTGTTGTTGAATGTGTATGCGGATGTACCTGCTGTTGATGGGAAAGCTGATGTTGTAGTTGTAATTGTGGTTGCTGTTCCTGTTGTAGTGTAGTGCCATCATGTGAGAGTGGTACTTGTTGATCTCTTTCGTTTGACTGACGCAGTTGTAATCGAGTTTGCATGTCAAGGAATGTATGGGTGTTTTGCCCCAACGGCGGCATGTTTTGAGCATCAGGTTTTTGTAATGACGTGTTCAATGAATAGCCATGTTGCAATTCATGGCTCGAACGAGGGTCCTGTGGTAAGCTCTGCGTTCTCTTGATAGTCAAACTAGAGTTTGGAACATCGTCAAGGTACTTTTTCCGTTTACGAGGGGCATCTTCACACGTTTGGTCCAATCCTCGTTGAATGCACCTCTTACATGGCCTACCCGGATCGCATGTCATGTGTGCCTTGTGACAATGATTGCACGCCCTCGACGTCTTTTTCCTTCTCTGCAAACAACAATGTTAGTACCGATGGCTTTCAACAATGTGGGACCTCAAAAATAATACATACTGGTTTAACAGTGGGGTTCTCACTTTCAGCGCTATTCTCATGATCTGAGTCGGCGTACTTTACTTCCTGGTTTTCAGTCATTTTCTATTTTTTACTCTTGGTAACAAATATCTAGTTCTCTTTTATATATACATTTGATCAGGGGACATCTAATGTGATATCGGTGTGGTAAAACGTCTGTTATTATTATTATTAAATGCGCTCGTAGTGGTTGAGATTTCCGTAAATAGCCAAAAATGAGAAAAGAAAAAACAATAAAAGGGTCAGCCTCGGTTGAATGCGCTACCGGAAGAGTTTCCAGGTACCACCCACTTTGACCAAAAACACCAAAGTTAGACTTTCGCTCGAACAGTGGGCTACGTAAGTCTGATGACATAGCTGAGGTGTCATATAGTCCTCATCTTTGGATGACATCAATTTTTCCAAATTCTTTATATAGTTTTGCATCTAAATGCTGCAAAAGATTAACAAACCGGTGTGTGGTTCGCAAAAACAAGAGTTGAGAGTCCAAGGTAGTATCATTGGGCAACGATAAGTCATAAAAAGAGCTCACCCGATACAGGTTCATTCACAGCAGAGTATTAAAGGACATCAGAAACATCTTTCAGAATAGTTTTGCTTTGGTATTGCAAAAACTCTACACGTCGTTGCATTTCGTTACTAATCTTCAAACCATTTGCTACTACACACACAACTCCACATTTCGAAATGACTGCAAGACGAACCCCCTCGCAAGCCCAAAGGTGCAAACGCAACAAAATTGATGGTTTCCACTAAAAGAATTGAATTTGGCGGAGAAAACGAAGGAAAGAAAAAAAAAAAAAATTTCACCAAAGAGAGACATCAAATGAAGAGTCGTTTGAGTCAAATCCTATTCTTGACCACTACAAGACAACTTAGATTTCCCATACAACCACGTTTCCACATCGTCAAACGTTATATATTTGTATCTCGCTGCACCATGTCCGATTTCATCACCAAATTCAACAAATTGTCACTTGATCAAATTCCATCAAAAGCTAACACCATTGAATTTCCCAAACTCAATGATGAGCAGTTGGCTTTATCTTCTCAATTTGAAACATTATCGAAAAGACTAAATGAAAATGATACATTGACACAAATTAATGATTCATTGAGAAATAAGACTTTTGTCGTTGGATCAGTTCCTAGTAGAAGTGATTTGATCTTATTTGAGCAAGTATTCCCATTGGCATCAAAATGGACTTCGAAAGAAGATATCGCCAAACACAGACACTTGTTGAGATGGGCTGACTTGGTTCAAAACACATTAGTCAGTGTCCCAGAACCGATCAAGATTGATTACGATATTGAAATACCAAGAGAAATCAAGGAGAAAAAGAAACCGGCTGCTGCTCCTGCAGCTGCCGCTGCTAATGCTCAAGGAAAAGATGCCTCTTCTGTGAAAGGAGATGCTAAATCAGATAAGAAGAAACAAAAAGGAGAAGCATCACAATCTGGCCAAAAGCCATATGAAGAATTAACTGAGGAAGAAAAGAAAGCTAGGGCTGAAGCTAAAGAAGCTAAAAAGGCAGCTAAAGCCAAGGCCAACGCAGAAAAGGAGAAACAAAAACAGAATGAAAAAGCAGCATCTGCCACCCCACCATCTCCAGCCATGATTGATCTTAGAGTTGGATTCATTCAAAAAGCAGAAAGGCACCCCAATGCCGATTCTCTTTACATGTCAACTATTGATATGGGTGATGAAGAAGGTCCAAGAATTGTATGTTCAGGATTGGTCAATTATATCCCCATTGAAGAAATGCAAAAGAGATATGTCATTGTTGTTGCCAATTTGAAACCAGTAACCATGAGAGGTGTCAAGAGTTGTGCGATGGTTTTGTGTGCATCAAATAAAGATGATGGTGTGGTTGAGTTTGTTAATCCACCACAAGGATCGAAACCTGGTGACAAGATCTTTTTTGAAGGTTATAATGGTGTTCCTGAAAAACAATTGAATCCTAAAAAGAAGATTTGGGAAGCTGTTCAGCCTAAATTCTCCACTACTGAGAATTTCGAAGTTATCTATACTGAAGAAGAAGGTAAACCACCAGCATATTTGGTTAATGAAAAGGGAGAAAAGTGTAAGAATAGTACTGTTGTTGGTGCCAATGTCAGTTAAACGTCTGTGTACATAGAAGTTTCGATGAATATACAAAGATGTCTGTTATTTTGTTCATGTATTGGATAATGAGCTATATTCTCCTGCGCATTCTTTTGGTGTAATGCTTATTTTGCAACTTCCGTTTATCCTCTGGCTCCGCGATATCCATTATTGAATCATTCACGTGACGTCTCACAAAATGGAATACTGATGAAATTGTGAAATCTGTGGAAGTACCCAACAACCAAATGGGGGCTCCATACGAGATAATAGACCCGGAAATGTAACACGCTATAGGGGATCCCAATCATGACTCTTTTAGTCAGACTAAACAGGTCATGACATAGCCTATTACTCATTTTCCAGTTCAGATGATGTGCATGATGCATATGATGCGTTAGAACGGTTTTAATGAAACAATAGATTGTATTGTATTTGTTACTTTGAGATCTCAAGTGGACACAAAAATGTCGTATCTAATACAAATCAAAGGTTTTCGAGAGTGAAGAGGTTATACTACCTTATTCATGAAACAGAAAAGTACATTACATGCAACTTGATGCAATCGTAATCTGATAAACTCATGTAGGGGTCTGGAATAATTGAGGGAGAGAAAGAAAAAGAAAGACGAACGGAGGAGAGGAGCTACGAAGCGAGGTGGTGTAATTCTGCTGTAGTATTCCTTTCTGTAACTACAAACTTAAAAATCAAATAATTTTGAATATTGTCTGGGTAAAAGGGGGTAGGTGGGACAACAACATCGAAAAGTGGGTGGGGTTATAGAGTAGTAATGGAGCAACTTCCAAATGATGAATGAGAAAATGAGTAAGATGGTACAAAGAGCTTTCATGATGATGATATGGAAGGGGTAATAAAGTTTGAAAAGATAAATCTTAATATAGGCAGAATCAATGTTTGGTGAATAAAAAAGGGGAAAATCAGATGTTTTTCTAGATTGTGTAAGTTGTCGGTGCATAAAGAGGAAAGAGACATGGGTTGCGGTGGGGTAAAAGTTTGGGTGATTGTATGGTAAAGGACGATTGGGTTTCATTTCTCGGAATTTTAGATAAAAAGATTAAGCACAGTCGGGTCGAAGGTTTATCTCTGGAGATTACCGTTGACACATTGTAAACTGGAAATGAGAATGGTGTTGAGTACATTCTAGAAGGAATTTTTTGAAGTTATTTTGAAATAATTTGTTGAGTGATTTTACCATTCATTCTTCTGTTTTTGTATTTTGTTGGTGATGTTATTATAATAACTGTTGCAGTATACGAGAGAAGCTGCTATTATATATTCTATCATTTCTCTACTCCATAATTTGTGTGTGAGTATCTTATTGTGTGACCAACTCAGTTCCGACGTTTAATGAAACTCGACACAATATGTAACAAATATCTGAATTTCATTGGTTGAGCCCACCTCCCTTATCT
>OGTJ01000088.1_pt1 | contig 62185 bp, 36 predicted proteins | sample 1574611 | NCBI WGS metagenome assembly OGTJ01 (sample SAMN03295858, study PRJEB24534) | human gut metagenome | isolation source: fecal sample 1 from infant 9 | host: Homo sapiens | place: USA: Pittsburgh, PA | collected 2014-07
ATTCCTTCTACTCCTCCTCCTCCTCCTCCTCCTCCTCCTCCTCCTGCCCCACCAAGTACATCCATCAAAAATTTTGCAACCTCATCCGCTTTTTACGGAAGTCATCGCGTACTAAACCGGATAAGCTCTCTTCATTTTTCGGATGCACAAACTCCTTTTTTATAACCCCTCCATTCTTTTTAGCATCATCAATAACCACCTCTCAACACAGGGATACTTTGTATCATGTGTTAACCAACACATAAAGCACAGAAGAATTCTTTTGTAGGAAAAGAAATATTACACTCACTGAAACAGTGTCGTGTCGTTATAGAAAAAAAAAAATAAAATTAGTCATGACGTAAAAAAAAAAAACAGTGTCACGACTTTTAATTATGTAACACTTATTTCATGACAACCTAACAGTACTCAGACACTGGTAATAAAATCAATGCGACACACAACAGACGCGCTTGAGTGAAAATCAGAAATAAAAAATAAAAATCAAAGAGAGCGTGATCATGGCCAAATCGTAATCCAAATGTTTCATTTGCCACCCACTCAAACCACACAAGTTTCTCTGACAGAAAAATAAAAAAAGTCTTGCATCTAAACCAACTCAATTGCTTTTTCTCTGGAGGATACTTTTTTTCTTGGATGAAATTCCGCTCTATTTTTTTCTTCAAATGCCGGTAAATGGCACAAAACAAATCGGGAATTTGTCCAAATACAGTAATCATCGGACTTAGTTAATTTTTTCCACCAAAATGGGACTTAACTGCATTGCATTGCCACAAGTGTTTATGATAACGATGCGTTGATGTACATTCGAAACTACTATCGCCACCACCATGCATCAAGTTGTTATCGCAGATCAGTTTTGTTTCAATTGCTCTCGTTGTTCCAAGAAACTTCGGAAAACTATTTTGTTTTAGTAGCCGACGACATTCGCGATATTTTTGCTTCAAGTTTTTCCTTTTTTCTCTTTTTACAGCCGATGGAAGTCATCCATCTATCACGCAACAAATGCACAAACCTCCCTCCCTCTTTGAAAATGTTGTTTCCTGTGCTTTGTAATGTGAGTAATGGCGCAGTGTTGCGGATACCTTAGCGGGTTGGTATGACGCTCACAATGAGGGGCTTGGTTTTTTTTTTTTTTCGATCTCTCAACATTTGAAATTTTCATTCTGGTTATGAGCTCTAAATTTGTAGAACAATAGCTAAAACATAGCAAACTTCTTTTTTGGCATGTGAGCTTCATATAAAAAAAGAGGTTTGGTTCTGGCATGTACGAGTTAGATTACATTCGTTCGAGGGCATGATACGTCGTGTCTGGTCCCGCAAGATAGTCCCTGTTGCTCTTAAAGATTCAGTACGTTAAACGGTACTTCTTGTTGCAAACTTGCACATTGCGTCCATCTCTTTTCAAGTTTTTCATCCTCTTAGCCAACACGATTTATGCTACCCCTTTCTCTCTACTTACGTATATGCACTTGGTCCTAAACAAATCCAATTGAAGCTCACAGAAACGGATCAATTTTGTATGCACAGGGGATTAAAACGTAATTATCTGATACATCCCACCCACCATCATAAATGATCCGAAATCTCAAAAAAATGTTAGAGAGGGGTACCGTTTCAATTGATTGTTTGTCCAGAGATGTTGTAAGGGATGACTCTAAAACATCTATTCATTCCAATGCAAATGAAACGTATATGTGTCAACACTAGTTGTTTCTTTGATGATCAATCAAGGGTGACCCTTGTCGGAATCGGAACTGCTCTTACCTTGTTTACTCATTCTCTATCTGATCGTGGTCGTAAACTATTTCTTGGGAAACTTTTTGTTTCTATTTTGGAACCAAATTTGCTTCATTTTGAATTGCAACACTTACAAATCATATGCACATTCAAGCAGCCCTGGTGATCAAGCTTCCTGTCAAATGTTTTTGAATGAGAAAACACAGCGATGCTCATTTGTTGTGTTTAAAGAAGGCGACCACCTCGTAAAATAACAGACAAATAAGCTTGAAAGACTTTGTTCAAAGCAAACATACTCAATTTCCTTAATCTCAACATTCACTGAATTCCGTAAGTTTCGAATTCGGGTCTACTGTCAAATAAGATTGTGAATCAAACACAATCTCTGCCGCTCTCCCCCACACACGAATGACACCTGAGACTGGTCTAATACGGCTTTTGGCCAAGTTGCACAAAAGGGAGTCGAGGTGTCACCAAAAATTGCACAAACAAAAGTAATGATCTCATCACAGATGCATTAAAACCGGACACAATAGCTGGGTATGTTGTTGGGTAAACAAGGTAGAGACTCAGTTACAGGTACGCTTCGGATCCAAGTGCTCCTAACCAATTTTGTTTACGTTGAATGTGAAACGAAGTCTCCCTTTGAAAAGACTTTAAGCACGGCTTAAGGTTGTCTGATTGTGGTTGCAACTTGAAACAAAAGAAGCGAGAGCAAAACCACGACTATCAAATTTCTCCTCAATTTTGTTATTGCACGTGGTATTCGTTGCTTTTGAGTCACCTTTAGTTCCGTGTCTACTAAAAAACGGACAGATTTAGCCCATCGAGTAAGGTGGCAGCTTCTTCTCTTGTACGATTGTGCAAGCTTCTTTTACATAGCCCTGACAATCTGCAAGCAAAAATGATCTAATTCTACTCGGCTAAAGTTTACCACTTGCGCTCTCTGTACGGGATTATTATAATTCGTTTTGTGGTTGTCGTATCTGTGCAAACACTAAAACGATGGCTACAACACACACCAACTACTTCCACGTTTGCTTTGTGTGTAATTCGCAATGATATGAAGGGCAAACAATTTGTTAGCCCATTATACTCCCGTCCTAGGAAGTTACTTGTGTTAAAATCCTTTAGTTAAACAGGGTCTCTCCTCCCCCCCGTTTTTAGCCTCCATTAGCCGGAATTTGGTCAACAGTTTTGCGCTGATTTTCTTTTTATTACCCCGTTGTGCGGTTTGGAAGATTATTGGTTGCCCCTTCAAAAGAAAATTTGATTTCTTCGTTGTGTAAGGTTTAGTTTGTAGAGCCTGTTTATTTACATTCTGAAACCTTATCGTGAGCCAATTATATCTTTTCACTAAATATTCAAAAAAGCAGTAACTTTATGAGTCTTTTGCTCAATGCAATGACAATACTGTGGCTTTTCTATGCTAGATGACAACGCTTTATCGGCTCACAAAGATGTAGCTGAGCCAATTTTAGACGATGCAGACAGTTACAAGAAGCACAAAAAAGAAAACTCATATCTGTTTTCTTTTGTGTTGTTTGCCGTTACCAAATCAAACGTTTTCCTATGAGGTAGCAATTTACCAAAAAATGGTACGATATTTGCTCATTATACAATACAAGATAATAGGGGTATCAATTGGGAGAGGCTGTACTATTAGGAGTGTGTATATAGCTACTTCGAAAAAAGAGCTAACCAAATGTTAAGGCATCTGGTTACCTGTAAGCTTACTTAAGTTTCCATAGACTCACCGGCTATTTCAAAGCATCTGGCATATACGGCGCCAATATCTTATTAAAAAAAATAATATTTAATTTGATTGTCATGAGTATATCGTAGCAAGCAATTACTGGTCAAGGGGGACAATGGGGGGGAGAACGGCGAAAAAGCCACAGTGTTTGCCGAAATCGTGCAGCTACCCAATTCTTAGTAGATTTATTATTCGATTTGTTGGGAACAGGACATTCACCAGAAGAACATTGTGGCCTTTTTTTTTTTGTGTGCAAAGATGCCTCTGTTGGGGAGATAGGATCTATCGTCTAGCGACTTGACTAACAAGTTTGTGACGAAGTGGCTTAAATAAACAAAATGTTTACATGTCATATCCCCACGCTTCCCCTCTGGCTTCTTGGTTTCCAACACTTGTAAGGGGTGATATGTTTTGTAAAAGGTTTCGTTTTACGAAATCTAAAAATCTAAAGATCTCAAACTAAAAAGTTTAATTAAAAAACAAAAAGAAAGTCTAAAATGCTACATTACAGTATCCACCAAAAGTAAAACCTTTTGCCGCACAAAAGGATATGTTGTGTTCTCCTTCCTTTGCTTTTGACTAGAAGTACTTAGAAGCAATTGTTATTATCACCTTCGATTGCTCTATTCTATTCATCAGTTTCAATTTTAAACCTTAATTCTTTCGTCATTTCACTCACAAGTGAAAGAAAAAGAAGAGGCCATTGTAGGGAGAGGGATGAGGGGTGAGAGGTGCGGATTGTAACTTAATCAACTCTGCGCCGGAGATAAAAATGGGTATTGTAAATATGAGATCCATTGATCGTTGCCAAGGTAAAAAAAAAGGTCAAAAATAAGAGAAGTTGCACAAAAACTGATGGGAAAAGTCTGAGCAGATCCCTGAATCGGAAAGCCATCTGCTTGAGCAATGCCCTATTAAAAAATTGTAATCCTTTTGAGGTAGGAAAGAGGGTATGCCCTGCACTGGATGATTTTCAGTAGTGATGGTCATTTATCTTGTTATGTTCGTCTCCCTGAGACATAAAGGACACTACAATCATTCACCACCATTAGGTATCATTACGAGACCCGCCCTGTACTACGTCTTAACATTTGTAGAGTAAGGATCTCATAATACTCTGACACCAAACGTATAGATCCGTGTGAGAGTGTTACAAGGCTGTGTTTTGTGGCTTTGAACACACACAAAAGTTGGTTATTGTGACAGCAAAGGCGTAACCCGACCCGAAATCGTTTTATTTGGAAGATGATCCACCTTGTATTACTCTTCTGTTCCATTGCTTTGTGTGTCAGTCTTTTTCCGAAATAGAAACCCTACCCATGGGCTCAACATTTCTAGCAAATCTGACAATGATTATTCCCGCCATTCCTTGGCGTCTGTTCCCTCAGAATAGAAATTTCTATTACATGGCAGAAACAAAACTCCTCATTCAATAAAATAGCTACGTGACATTTCGCGAATTGCAAATTCAAATTAAGCAGTCTTGCGCAGCCTTCCTTTCCCCCCCTCTCCCTGAAATTTTCATAGTACGATGCTAACCCAAAAAATAGGAAATGTGGAGGATCTCATCTGTTGAAGTAATGACGCATTTACGAAAATCACAACAGGAAATGTGCTCATAAACAAATTCACCTTGTTGTTTACATTGCTTTTGTTAGACACGGGTTTTTCCAAATGACGTTCTTCTCTAGAAAGGTGATATATGTGACGGGGGCGATTCTACTAGCATTGTCATTGTTCTTTGAGTGAAGCAAAAGAAAGTAGACAAAAAAAGAAAAGAAAGCAAGGACTTCCAATTGCATCATCGTTACAGCTACAACCTTACTGAATGGAGGAATACGTACCACTGAGGGTCAATAGAAATGTTAAAAACTTGTGTGACTTTCTGCATTTGTAAAATTGCCATTTTGTGTTAAATGAAAACTTTAATTACACGCAGTACTAACAAGGTTTTTTATCGAAAATAAGGTTTTGTGATACTTCATTCCAGTTGTGTAGTAACACGCTTTGATACACAAAAGCTCCTACTTTAACTACCAACAACTCAAATGAAACAGAAATACAAAGACGATAGTTTAACACAAATGTTTGCCCTCTTCACCTTTTTTTGGTTTCTTTCTGTGTTGTGTTGTGTTTTGTTTGATGATATTGGAGTCAGAGGGAGGGGGCTGTTCGTATTGGATATGCATCACCCAGAATCGTTTTTACTATCGCCTCCCTTTTTGTTTCTTTTTCTTCTCTTCGTAATAGAGACGATTGCTTTACACAAAAGAAAAGAAAATCCCACAATCCTCCCCTCGGGCACAAATCCCGTATATTCTTATCCAATTTCAAATTCAGATCGTAATGACAACTGACTATGTGGAACTTAGGCAAAAGAAACCACAAGCGTCCCTATTTCTGTACTTTTGAGCTTCTTTTTATTCTAGTGTCACTCTAAACTTTTGACATTCCAGAAATATAAATACCCAGACATAATCTACCCAAGGAGACAAGAGAATAGGTGAACTTTATATATAGCTATTACATATTTCACCACCATTATTTCATCTTGCTGACCAGTACAACAACCTGCGTTACATCAATTTCACTTGTTTTTCAGCACATCACACATAAAGCATCATCACATTAATCCATCTCACTTCATACCGTCACGTGTTGATAACAATACACCTTCTCCTATTTCATAGAAACCAACTATAGCTGTTATTTTATTTCTTTGTCTCACAATCGACGGAAATATACACCCTTCGCAAAGACGCATTACTGCTTAAAACCTATTGTTTTTCAGTTCCACTCGAGACGCCCGCCTGTGCAAGACTCATAAGATTGCTGACAAAAATATTTGCCATCTTATCGCATTAGACATTCTTTGCAGATTCACTCTAGCTATTTAGACGTACAGTTTAAATTTCTTTGAGTTGGTGCATCTAATTTTAACAACCGAGTCTGGAGCCTGTTTATATTTTTTTCCGGTGCGGTATTTTTTTGATACGGGGTGCAAATCAGGTGCCATTTTTGTTGCCATATACAAGACAAAAGAAGTTATTGAGATAAGATTGCTTCCTGGAGATTCAATTGTTGACAAACCCCATATTGGCTAGCACATTTAAAGAAAAAGAAATTTTCTTCAAATCAGCGTCGATCCCGTTTCATCTACCAAAACTTCGATTATAACTGAAACTTTCAAAAAGAGAGGAAAGTTTAACCTGAGATATTAGGCGACCGGCTTCAAAGTTTATCCAATATCACCACTGGTAGTCGCTTTTTTAACCGAGACGCAGAAGAACCCAGTCCAGTTGACATTCTCAGAAGCAAAAAGAAAACTAAAACAAAGTCTTCCATACAAAAAGTGTTTCACATTTGCCGCTTTTACGCCACAAACAGCAAAATTACGTATAGAAGCGTGCATACATTGTTGCGTACGCGAACACACTACTATTTGATATAGGCATCGAAATTAGAGAAACAGGCAAAACCTGGTCATTGACAAAGGTACTCCAAGCACATTAAACTGGAAGCTCATATAACCACTATCGCAAGTGTCAAAAACTTAGTACTACACCCACCTCAAGCTCGTGAACCTTCCATTACATTTTGTGTCGACATTCCATTCTATTCTGTCAAGAGAAAAAAAGAAAAAGAACCATAGAAGTATTTAAGAGATTTTGCAGCAATCGAGTTCAAGTCACATTTCCGCATCGAAATTTATCGCCTGTGACTATACGCAAATCACACACACACACACACACACATTTGAAATTTTATTTAAACCTGAGATAAGTTTCTAATTCAGTTAAAGAAATTCATATCCCCAGGTAATTATCCCATAAAACACAGATGTCTAAAGTGCTTCATACCCCTAGCGAATCCACTATACTTTCGACTTGGTCGTCAACTTCATCAATCAGCACGTTATCATCGGTTGCTGATTCATCTACTGCTTTCAATTTCCCCAAACCACCTCAATTACAATCAAGTATGTTGAGAACAGGTTCAATTAATGAGTTGCTTACCGACAGCCCCTTTGCAAGGGAGCAAAAGATTGCTGAATTGGTTCGTAACTCTGATATCGGCTCAACAACAACATCTGGGAAGCCGCAAGTTGTCTTTATTCACAAATTGTATGACATGTTGAGCAATGACTCTATTTCTCATTTGATAAAATGGGCACCAGACGCAAGCTCGTTTTATGTTTTCCCTGGTGAAAAGTTTTGCAAAGTTCTTGCTCAATATTTTAAGCACACAAATGTATCCTCATTTATCAGGCAATTGAACATGTATGGGTTTCACAAGGTTAGTGATGGCACCTCAACTGGTTCTTCTGATAACAAAGATTCTTCAAGGTGGGAATTTCGTCATTCACAAAATCATTTCAGAAAGGGAGATATCGAATCGTTAAAACACATAAAAAGAAGAAGTTCCAAAACTGTCAATGTACATAAAGAAGTTGTTGATTTGAAATCAATTCCCCATCCTGGTGAATATCCGGCAAGAAATCCCGAGAATGTGACACCTCAATTCAATTCACAATACACAACACCTAGTCCATCACAACCTTCAAGAAATGGATATCCCTTGTACCCATACCAACCAACTCAAACTCTACTGTACCCTACTGAGGGGCCAGTATTGCCACCAACATTACACTTACAAACTCAACAAGTTGACAGACTGGCTCCAAAGTTGAAATCACCATTGACCCCGAGACAACCGCCTATGAACTCACAAATTTTTAACCCAAGGGGGCCAGAATCTACCTTGCCATTACCACATGCACTTCAAGGTACTCCAGCAGATTATATCCATCAACGGCCACCAATCACCACTCAGTTTTCATTTGAACGTAAGGCTACGGAAACCACAGAGACGGTAACTGATGAAACCGAATTTTGGAAGAGGAAATATTTTGAAGTGTCTGCTGATTTCGACACGTTGGTTGACATTGTTGAAAAAGGTACAGAATTCGATGCCGAATATCAAAAGTTTAAAGAGTCAAGGACCGCGAGACAATTATTGCATAAGGTACCCAGCGATCCTATTGCCGCTCCACAAGCTGACAAAGCATCGTCGTTGTCCACGTATTACCCACAGTACAAACCCAAATTCAACCCATCTATGATTAGACAACGAGCAGATTCAAAGTCGTATAGTCCATTGGGTACAACAATAGCTCACAGGGAATACTATCTACATAAACATCAACAACAAGTATCATTGGACTCGAGAATACCGTCTCTTGTATTGACAGAGACACAACGAACAAATTCACTACCAGGTGAAATACAAGAACCATGCACTCTATCGCCAAACGTCAAATCACCATGCAGGAAAAGAAACTCTGATCCATTAATTAGTGGTGCTCCAAGACTACCCAGTGTGAATGAATTGACAATGAATTTGTTTAATCCCAGCTCAAACTTCAAACGCAAACGTTCGGAATAATGTACACAAACTTATTTACCTTTCGTTTAATTTTATAGTTTTCAATCTAAATTTTAATTAGCACTCGTTACAGCTAATTACTCTATTTAATGGGTTAATGTAATCCTTTTCCAAATCATTCTTGACGTAAACAATATAGTAAGGAGTGGCTGTGTTTTCCTTTAGAAAATTGAACACCTCCGAGTCGGGAACTTCAGTAACCAATTCATCATTGTATTTTCTGAAAACATTATGATTGTGAGGGTCTTTGATGTATATCCAATAATGACCGTAACTTGCTTCCCCACGATGAATGAAAATTGCAAAAATCGAGTAACCAACTTGCATGTAATCGTCAAATTGCGTATTGATTTGTTGTTGAATTTCAACAATTTTCGAATCAATCTCCTCAACTTGTGTTTTGAGCTTTGTTATTTGATCGGATATCACTTGAACTGTTGCTTGTTCCACCGAAAGTTTATCATCATCACGTACTTTCTTTTCCAAAAATGACTTTGTCGTAACCAAAATGTCAATTATATTCATTGATGAGTCTTCATCGATGGACAATATTTCATCTTTTTTACTACTCATCTCAGCTAGCTCTTTCTTCCATTGAAACACTTCGGCTCGCTTGGCCAAAATCACTTCGTCTTCAGTATCCAAGTATCGATCAAGATATATCCTATCACTGAATGGAATCGGCTCAATACTCTTGTACGCCATCAACTTTTCCCTATCAAACATGACTCGCTGTACATGGAATTGCATAATTTGTGGTAGCTCGGTAATAGTGATGGATTTCTTCGCCAACCCTTCCTCAAGCTTCACTGTATCCTCATTAAAATAATTGTCCAATGCATCATAAATGCTTTTTGGATGATCACTAACATTGATAATCAAACTGTTGAAACGCTCAGTCAATATTCTTGCCTGTGACGTCTTCTCATCGGTTGAGTCCAATGGCTGTATAGTTTGCTTCGTTTTCCCATAAAACAACTTCTTTATCAAATCATATTGTTCGCCGTCATTGTCCAAATAAGTGGGAGGTAAAGCCAGTTCAATTTGGAAAATCACATTCTCAATACATTCAGTGACATCTTGTTGCCGACCTATTTCGATTGTGCTTTCAATTTCATCTGTCGAAATCGCCAAAAGCTTTGAGTTCAGGTCGGTTTCCGAAACAATCGATGTAGTATATTCTGGGGTCTCAATATCTTCGATAAATTTATCAGCACTAACCAGGTCTTCAACCATGCGCGATTCAACCTTGACTTCTTCGGTTTCAATGCTTGATTTTGCATCATCATCGATTATCCCGTCGCCCTCCTTTTTGGTGGGGTCGTCCCCCTTTTCAATCATGCTGACGTCGGCGCTTTCATCAACTTTCGCAACTTCTCTATTGTCTGCACCTTCATCTACTTTAACAATCTCGTTGTTGATAGCACGTTCATCAATCTGGATATCTCCGTCTTCATCCGCAACCTCTCCATACTCTTCTAAAACTTCTCTTGGTTCTTCTGCCATCCCTCCAGGCTCATCTGCGTCCTGCTTCGTTTTATTCTCTTTAAAGGTAACTGGTTGAGACATTGGCAAAAATGACAAGTATGCCAACTCCTTGCTTGGTTGAACACACCTTTTATCGGTTGAAATCATTTGCTCGAATAGTCTTTTCAATTGGTAGATAAACTGATTAGAACGTTGTATTTCCAGAGGCTCAACTTTCCGTCCTCCAATCTTTCTCGATGTCGAAAACGCTTCCAAATCAAAATCATCCTCGTCAAAATTCAAAACCAAATCTCGCAATGGTTTGATACAAAAGTAATACTGCAACAATGAATTTAAGTAACAGGTGTTTCCAATATTGTCCAACCCAGCCGGCCAATTCTCCGCCGGTAATAATGATGAGTCAATCTTTCCCGTTTTAATGAAATTCAACAAAATCTCTGATTTCCGGAATTCAGCAATTGTCTTGAATGCGTATCTCAATTCACGAATGTCCACATTATTCAACAACGCCTTATTTTGAAAAGTGTTGATAATTTCAAACTCAGAAGTCTTTCCATTAGCTTCAAGAAACTCATAGGCTTTAGGAACTGTTATTTTATCCATAGCGGTAAACTTGACATACTCTGGAAGTTTCGTTTCCAAATAATTTAACAAAATATAACTCCTCCTATTGATGGCCACGGATGCTAATGCTCTGTTCAAGAATATTATCTCGTCAGCTTCCGCATTAAACCCATTTTGCTGTAATAGATCGTCAGCTTTAAACTCATAAGCAGTCACAACAACATCATCCTCTGTGATTTCTTCGACTTGAAGTTCTAGCAAGGCCAAATGCATAGGTATCACTTCGTTTGCAACAAACTCCTTTAATCTTGGAGAGTCTTTGGCACACGCGACTACTTTCAAATGATTGTTGAAGTATTGGTAGTTTTTTGGATCACTCGAGCACTGGTCTTTGTACATGGCAATGATGACCTCATCGTCAATCAAATCCACCGATATATTGGGATCAATATCAACACCCAATATTTGCAATGAGGCGATATAGTCCTTGAAGCCGACAAATTGTCCATTCTGCGAAAGTTTCTTTAAATAGGTGTTTAATTTATTAACTCGCGACGAAACCGCAACAAAATTACTCACCTCTTTCAAAGCATCAACGTAGTGCAATTTATTGATAGGATCAGATTGTACAGAAAGTTCGAAACATTTGACAAGTAGCTCTTCCTGAAAATAAGTGGATGCACTTAATGTGATGAAGGCGGGGTACCGATTCGTTGGATTGTTGTTGTAATTGGAAATGCTAGCTGCTTTATCAAACTCTGCCACAATACCAAACACTCTAGACATGTTATCTGAAAATGAGTAGTTCAATCGAAAATCGTTCTTTTCGGCGAATAAACTTCTTCCAATATAAATCAACTCGAGAATTTTTCTTACAAATGATTCTTCCAAAGCTGGAGACTCGGAAAGTGCAGGAGGCACAACTGCATCTTGCTCCTGATTCAAACTGAAGGAAAGCTTTTTAAGTAAAAAGTCGGTGTCAAGAACCGTTTCCATGTTTGTATTCTTCAAACTGATTGTTCGTTGCGGAGTCTGCTTATACTCAATGGGTCCTCTCAAAACCTTGACCAACATGTTTATACAATTCACGGCTGAAGGCACTAAGTCGGCAGTAAATCCTGGGTGACGGTCAAAAGTGGATAAATACCTGCTCTTGATGATGGCTTCGTTCGTGAGCAGATCCAAGTCCTCATTAGTAAATTCGGGTCTGAAAACGGTTAACCTGAGTAACTTGTTTTGGGGTGAGTTGGAGCTCTTGAAATATGCATCATCTATGATGCTATCCAGTTCTGGATAGTTAGCCAACAATAGTTTTAGATCAAACGTTGATACTGATTCTGAGGGGATGGCGTGCCACTGATGCTTGTCAACAAAGTTTGCCGTGGTAAACGTTGGCGTGTCTTCAAGGAACACCAACCGGAAGTGGAAACATTGGCGATCTCTGCTTGTCAAAATACCACGAATGATACAAACAGTTTGGTTGGTTTCTTCGTTAACCCTCTCCTCTACCGATTTGCAGTAGTCCACAAACTCATTCAAAATCAATGTCTGAAAGTTGAAGTGACTCGAGTTGACAAGTTGGCTCAATGGAAATGCATACGCGATTGGTTTACTATTCAACAAGCTAGTCTCTAGTTTCTCTTTGGCAGGGATAGTCCATTTTAAATCATCAAGTATTCTGTTTATTGTTTTGAATGGATATTTGGTAAGCTCTGTATCAGCAATATCCGTTTTTGTCTCGGTCCCGTTCTGTTTAAGATCATTGTACTGGGGGAGATCAGATTGAGGATGCCCCAACTGGTCGGCCGCTTTTCCAAATGGATTGGTCAGTGGCGACTTTCTGAAAGGATTTCGATCTCGGGACTGATCCACAATTGAACAACTTGATTGATTTGTTGGCGGAGAGTCTCCAGTATCTGACGTTTCCATTATAATACCTGATGGTGTATTTGTACTTGTAGTTGACGATGACTTCTCTCTCATTCGTCTATCTCGTTAGCGGATTGTATATTTTGTGTAGTCAAGGATACGATTAGATCAGTTGTAAGATCTTGTGTAGCAATTCGTTCCCACTCAGAAGCAACGACGATTCGGTGTCACCATGAATCTGAATTTCGCGGGATAAATTTTTCAGAGCCAAACACACCCAACACATACATCGCCTTTTAAAGACATTGTTCCATGTCGCAACAACCGCAAGCCATAGATTTCGAAAAGATACGAAATGCCTCAGATGGGAGTATTCTGGGGATGATGTCTGTTGGTTTCAAAGAGGTGGTGATGAATAATCCATACTTTGCAGCAGGTGGGGGGTTAATGCTCTTGGGAACAGGTTTGGCTTTGGCCAGACTGGGTATAGTGAAAAGTTCGGGGTTCTTATATCGCCAAATGCTTGTCGACTTGGAAATTCCTTCAAAAGACAAATCATACTTGTGGTTTTTAGAATGGATGTCCAAACACAAGTATAGAACCTCACGACATCTCTCCGTGGAGACTAATGTTATTACCCATGATAATGGGGCAATCACCACAAAGTTTTCATTAGTACCTGGACCTGGAAAACACCTTCTCAGATACAAAGGGGCTTTCATTCTTGTGAATCGTGAGCGGTCGGGAAAGTTGTTAGATATGACCAGTGGAACTCCTTTTGAAACTGTTACACTCACAACGCTATACCGAGATCGGAATTTGTTCAATGACTTACTTTATGAGGCAAAAAACATGGCCTTGAAAGCTCGCGAAGGAAAGACAGTCATTTTCACCTCTTGGGGGCCAGAATGGAGACCTTTTGGTCAACCAAGGTCAAAGAGATTATTAGGTTCAGTTATATTGGACAAAGGAATTGCAGAAAGTGTTGTGGAAGATGTCAAGGACTTTTTGACAAGTGGCGAATGGTACCACAAAAGAGGTATACCCTATAGAAGAGGCTATCTATTGTACGGACCTCCGGGGAGTGGAAAGACTTCTTTCATTCAAGCTCTTGCTGGGGAGTTAGATTACAACATTTGCATTTTGAATATCTCTGAAAATACATTGACGGATGATCGGTTGAACCACCTCATGAACCATATACCAAATCGATCCATTCTATTGCTTGAAGATGTCGATGCAGCATTCAACAAAAGAGAACAATCTACTGAACAAGGTTACACCAGTGGGGTAACGTTTTCTGGACTATTGAATGCGTTGGATGGTGTTGCCAGCGCTGAAGAGTGTATAACATTCATGACAACCAATCACCCTGAACGTTTAGATCCAGCATTAATGAGACCCGGTCGTGTTGATTTCAAGGTATTGATTGGGAATGCTACAGAATATCAAGTTAAACGAATGTTTCTTAGATTCTATGAAAATGAGGAGGAGCTATGTGAAGAGTTTCTCAAAAAATACAGGAAGCTCAACTTGCACAATGTTAGCACTGCTCAATTACAAGGCTTGTTTGTATATAACAAGAGGGATCCTAAAGCCGCCATTGATATGGTTGAGACATTAAGAGATCCTAACACAGTCTTTTAGATAGATAGATTAAAATGCTTCACACCTTGTACTTTTCCAACACCTCCTGTGTCACACCTTCTATCCTTTGCTCCGTGATTTCTCCCTCGTCTCCAGGACCTGTGCTGTTCTTTCTGGATTTGGTCATGAGATCATTAATGAATGAAATGTAAAGTAGATGAACCATTAAATCACTGTTGTCTCGATTTAGCAGAAACTCGCCTCCCAAATCGGGGCTTTTCGATGAGTTCAATTTGGTGTGTAGTAGTTTTCTGAACTTAGAGGCATAGTAAGTTTTGCGGTTTTTTGCAACCTTTGACATCTTTTGAATGGGTAGTGGTCAATGCCAGCTGTAATGTATTTTGTCTTGAACGAACTTCAAAAGATTAAACCCAAGGTTTTTGTGTAATACAATCTCACTGGCAAAAAAAAAAAAGAGTAAGAATGTGAGAGTTTGGGCGGTGTAATTTGGAAACAAAGCAATCGTGCAGTTTCAGCGGCTCCAGCAAAGACTATCCCACTTACCATCTTCAGAACTTACACTTAGAGAATTTTGAATCAACTGCACTCAAGATGAGACTTTCACCTTTTTGTGCTACACTTGTGTTGTTCAATCTAGTGACACCGTTGAAACTTGACAACTCGGAAGACTTGAAAAGGTCATTGTCCAAAATCAAAAACCGAGGACTAATTGAAAGGTTTGAGTTAAGCCCGGATGTATTCTCAAATGTGCTCGCTCAGGATACTTCGGATAAAGAAAAACCAAACAAGGACTGTCCTCCGTGTTTCAATTGTAACTTACCAAACTTTGAATGTACCCAATTTTCCCAATGCAATACATTCACAGGTATGTGTGAATGTCAACCAGGATATGGTGGACTAGACTGTTCTGAGCCACTATGTGGGTCCTTAGCTGACGGAAACAACAAGAGGCCGACTAGGAAAAAGGATGTATGTGAGTGTAAGTCAGGTTGGTCAGGTATCAATTGTAACTTATGTGAACGTGACGACGTTTGCGACTCATTTATGCCTGAAGGTGTCAAGGGAACTTGTTACAAGGAAGGGATTATTGTAAACAACTTTCATCAAATGTGCAATGTAACTAATGCTAAGATCTTGGCTATACTCAAGGGCAAAATTCCACAAGCTACATTTTCTTGCAACAAAACATCAGAGAATTGTAATTTCCAATTTTGGATTGATCAAAAGGAGTCATTTTACTGTGACTTGAACAAGTGTATTTTGGATTACGACTTAGCTCAAAACACTACCCACTACAATTGTGAAAAAGTGGCTTGCAAGTGTTTACCTGATAGAATGTTGTGTGGGGAGGCTGGTTCCATCGATATATCGGAATTTCTTACTGAAACTATAAAAGGACCGGGTGATTTCACATGCGATGTGGCTAAAAAAACATGCAGATTTTCAGAACCAAGCATGAATGATCTTATACAAAGCGTATTTGGAGATCCGTACATTACTCTACAATGCAAATCGGGTGAATGTGTGCACAAAAGTGAAATTCCTGGGTACAACCAACCGGATAATCCAAGACTCACTTTGGGTAATATATTTCTGATTATTGGGGTGTTGTTGGTGTGTGTTTTGTTTGTTGTTACTGTTGTCAGGAATGTCAACGAATCAGCCTTGTTCAAAAAGAGTGATGGCTATGACCCACTTCCAACTGATTCAACTGTCATGATGAATCAAAATTTTGAACCAACAACACTTTCCTTTGAGAATATTAGTTATACCGTGGGAGAAAACAATACTCAGGTATTGAATAATATTTTTGGGTTGGTAAAGCCAAGGGAGTGTTTGGCCATAATGGGAGGTTCCGGAGCTGGTAAAACTACCTTATTGGACATTCTTGCTGGGAAAAACAAGGATGGTAAAATCTCAGGTAATATATATGTCAATGGAAATACTATTGACCACAAACACTACAAGGAAATTGTCGGATTTGTTGACCAAGAGGACCACTTGATTCCTACATTAACTGTTTACGAAACCGTTTTGAATAGTGCATTGTTGAGATTACCAAGAGACATGACTTTTGAACAAAAGCAGGCGAGAGTTTTGGAAGTGCTTAATGAGTTGCGTATTATTGGCATCAAGGATCGAGTTATTGGCTCTAGTTTCAAGAGGGGCATTTCTGGAGGCGAGAAGAGAAGAGTCTCTATTGCGTGTGAGTTGGTTACTTCACCATCTATTTTGTTCTTGGATGAACCTACATCTGGCTTAGATTCCTACAATGCTAGAAACGTTGTTGACTGCTTGGTCAAACTCTCGAGAGATTATGAACGAACTATTGTGTTTACAATCCATCAACCCAGAAGTAACATTGTATCCTTGTTTGACAAGTTGATATTACTTAGTGAAGGTGATTTGATTTTCTCGGGTGACATGATAAAAGCAAATGATTTTTTTACAAAGAATGGGTACAAATGCCCCTTGGGGTACAACATCGCAGATTATTTGATTGATATTACTGTTGATCACAACAAAATTGTCAAAGTATCCAATGCAGATTCTAGTGTTGTTGCTTCGTCATCCTCTGGAATCGATGATGATGTTCATTCTGAGTTTTTAAAAAACAGAAGTTCAAGTCAAATCGATACAACCAGAGAATGGGAACATTTTGCTGTTCATCGTGACGAGTATAGCACCGACGTCATTGGGCGTCGGGTTACACCAAGTGGGGAAGAGGAGACTCTTTTACGATTGCGAAATAAACTTCACACGTTGTTTGTTGACTCTTCTTTAGCAGCAGAATTGCAAACAGAGATCAACGAAGGTAAGGAAAATCCAAAGGAGCTTGATTTAAATCGTCATGACATCAAAAAAGCAACTATTGTTGGACAGATTCTCATCCTCTCCTCGAGAACATTCAAGAACCTTTACAGGAACCCAAGACTATTATTGGCGCATTATGTGTTGTCCCTATTGGTAGGCTTGTTTTGTGGATACTTGTACTATGATGTTAAAAACGATATCAGTGGATTCCAAAACAGATTGGGATTTTTCTTTTTCCTTTTGGCGTTTTTTGGATTCAGCGCACTTACCGGATTACATTCATTTTCAACTGAGAGGATCATATTCGTTCGTGAGAGAGCAAATAACTACTACAATCCATTGAGTTACTACATTAGCAAGATTTTCTGCGACATCATCCCATTGAGGGTGTTGCCACCAATTTTGCTAATCAGTATTGCCTATCCGCTTGTTGGCTTGACAATGGAGCACAATGCGTTCTTGAAGTCAATTTTGGTATTGGTTTTGTTCAACGTTGTAGTTGCAGTGGAAATGTTGATTGTCGGAATATTAGTGAAGGAACCTGGAACTTCCACCATGGTAGGTGTTTTGTTATTATTATTGTCGTTGTTGTTTGCTGGATTGTTTATCAATAGCGAAGACTTGAATGTGCAGATAAAATGGTTAGAATGGATTTCGGTGTTTCATTATGCTTACGAAGCGTTGACTATAAACGAGGTTAAGGATTTGATATTGAGAGAGAAAAAGTATGGTTTATCCATTGAAGTCCCAGGAGCGGTGATTTTAAGCACTTTTGGATTCAATGTTGGTGCATTCTGGAGTGATATTTCGTTCTTGGGAGGTTTAACTACTATCTTTTTGGCATTGGGATATGTATTTTTGTATTTCTTCACTGTTGAAAAAAGGTAATCCAGACTATATAAATTGCAAACGTTGAACTGAAAATTTTTACGAAAACTTAATTCGTTACTTTCTTAGCTGACATAATTTGATTGTAAATCAATCTCTTGAGATCTTCAATATTCAAATCTTTCTTTTCAATGTCAAAAGCAAATTCTTCCACTGGAATTGGCGATGTAACCGGTTCATCCAATGGATCATGATAGCTACTCAAATATGGATGTTTCAAAGCCTCTTTTGTCGTCAATCTTTTGCTTGGATCAAACACCATCAATTTTTCCAATAAATCTATAGCTAGTGGGTTCACTTCCAAGTTTCGATTTTGGTGCCTGATTCGCCGACATGGATGATTTGTACAGAAATTGTAGAAATTGATTTTGGACCTGACCGGTAATGACTTGATAAACTCTCTTGCCCTCTTGGATTTAATGGCCCCTAAGTCCTCTTCCGATGGTGTGCCTAACAATTCAAATATCAAAGTTAGTTGATTGATGTAGTCCGATCCTGGGAACACTGCCTTATACGTCAACAACTCAAACAATATGCACCCAACTGACCACATATCGATTGCCGTTGAGTAATGAGATGCATTTAGCATAATTTCAGGTGCACGATACCATCTAGTAGCCACATATTCAGTCAATAACGAAATCTTGTTTGTACGCATTCCAACGGAATCAAGTCTAGCCAATCCAAAATCACAAATCTTCAAGTCACAATTTTCATTAACCAAGATGTTTGATGGTTTCAAATCTCGATGAATAACATTGGCACTGTGAATTAATTTTAAACCCTTAATTATTTGGTAAATGAAAAACTGAACATGCTGATCACTCAATGCATGGGTCTGAATAATTTGATGCAAATCCCCTGGCATATATTCCTGTATCAAATACACCTCATTGAATGAACTATAGTTTGTTGGTCTTTGAACATCGTATAATTTGATGATATTTTCATGTGAGTTGAACTTTTGCAACAACTTTATCTCGCGTAAGGTTCTCAAACAAAATAACGGACGCTCAAATGGCTCAATCTTTTTAATTGCTACTTTGGTATTCGTTGGTAAATGAACCACCAAAGCGACTATCCCGTATGCACCTTCGCCTATAATTTTGAGAACCTTGAAATTTTGCGAAATGTTAAACACAACTTTGCGCAGTGGCTCTTGTGGCTGCCCTCTAACCATTTTGTAAAATGTCTCTTTGGTTTTGACTGAAGTTGTACTCATGTTTGTCAAAATACGGAGCGAAGAAAGTACAGATTGCCTGATGAAAATGAAGCATCGTTACAATGGGCCGTGCTTATAAAGCTCACTCAACGGACAGACACGGCATTCAGATGAAACAAGGAACAGGATGCGTCATAGCTATAATATCCAAACCGTGTGTCATTCATACTTCAATGCTTCATAAATATTTTTTTTTGCAACTTGTTTCATAATTTGAAACAATAAACTTTAAAATATGGCGATTATAATTGTCAACAATTATCCACGCCTTTGTTGTATTCCTTGGATATACTCTATGCTTTTCATTCCATTGCGATGAAAGTATTTTACAGCCACGAATACCCCCAACGTACACAACCAGCTAATGAATTAAAAATTGCACTGATCTCTTGCATGTGCGTAAAATTTAGTTTTGTGACACAAGAACTCTTTATCTCTTGAAACAAATACAAAGACGTGTACGATAATTATAGAACACCACTTGTTTTGGTTGAACGGTCTTGATAAATATGCTTTGGCGATATAGTACTTGGTTATATCCCACGATAGATGTATCGTAGCACGCCGAGAATAACTTATTATGCAACATCGTTTCAAGCACTAACTCTGATTTGCTCAGTTAAAGGAGCTGAAAGAATTCTCTTCCCAAACCTATATAGCGCAAACGAAGAGCATCATACTCATCTTCCAATTGGCTACCATGCCAGTATTGTCTAACCACCAAGTGTCGGAATTGTAACTTCCTTCTCATATGGCATAATGCTTTCTCATCACGAAAAAAAAAAAATTGAAATAAATTTTTCACTATAAACGATATATTTTGAGATCAATTGCATGTTAAATAGACTTGCATCCTTCTCAAGAAACAACCTTATAATGCCAAAGAGAAACTCCAGAAGAAACAACAAAGGGAAAAACTTCACCAGACAAAACACTGGCAATGACAATCCAACATGGAAGGAAGTAGTCAGAGAAAATGAAGTATGGGAAGAGTACTACAAAGCGATGAATATCATTCCCGACAATGAGTGGAGTGACTTCAAAAAGGCTTGTCAATCAAACCTTCCAATGACTTTCAGAATTACAGGAAGCAGAAAGCATGCAGAGGAAATTAGAAATATTTTCATCGATAGGCACTATAACAACTTACGAGGAAAGGAATATGAAGGAGTGGACTTGACCCCTAAAAACATTGAATTTTATCCTGACAAATTAGGTTGGCAAATAGATGTTAGTAAACAAGTTATCAAGAAGCAGAAAGATTTCGCCAAAACACAGAGATTCTTGGTTGTGGAAACAGAAGTGGGTAACATCAGTCGACAAGAGGCAGTTTCTATGATACCGCCTTTGCTTATGGATGTTAAACCTGAGCATTATGTGTTAGATATGTGTGCTGCACCTGGGTCAAAGACTGCCCAATTAGTTGAGGCTTTGCATGCTAACGATGAGAAACAATTGCCTACGGGATTCGTATTGGCAAATGATTCGGATTACAAAAGAAGTCATATGTTAGTTCATCAAGTTAAGCGATTAAACTCACCAAATTTTCTAGTCGTCAACCATGACGCTCAATTGTTTCCTCGCCTCAGGTTGAATGGTCATAAAGAGTACTTGAAATTTGACAGAATACTTTGTGATGTACCTTGTTCTGGTGATGGTACAATGAGGAAAAATATTAACATTTGGAAAGATTTTAGAACAGGTAACGCAATTGGATTGCATCCGTTACAGTACAAGATTTTGAACAGAGGATTGCAATTGTTGAAAAAAGGTGGAAGGCTTGTCTATTCAACTTGTTCATTATCGCCAATTGAAAATGAGGCTGTCGTTGCTGAAGCATTGAGAGAGTGGGGAGACAAGATAAAACTTGTTGATGTATCAAATGAACTTCCTGGTTTGAAAAGACGTCCTGGTATTTCTACTTGGCCAGTTTTCGGAAAAGACATGAAGCTCAAGGAAAAGGGGGAAGATGGACTAGTTGATTCGTTATTCCCGCCAACGAAGGAAGAGGAGGAAGCCTTTGGTTTGGACAAATGTGTAAGGGTTTATCCTCATTTGCAAAACACAGGTGGGTTTTTTATTACCGTGTTTGAGAAGAACGATCCAGAAACAAACAAGAGGCAAGCTGAGGAGTCCGATGAGGAAGAGCAAGAGGCGAAAAGACAAAAGACCGAATTATCGAGTGAGAAAAAAGAGGAGAACTCTGATCCCAGTGTGGGAGAGAATTCCGAGGAGCATGTCCCTGTTGCAGCTGCATCAAAACCAGTGGAAAAGAAACTGCGATTACCTCGAGATGCAAATGAGGAGCCATTTGTTTTTCTTGATCCCAACAACGAAGAGTTGGCAAAGTGCTATCCATTTTATGATTTCTCAAATGCTTTTTCCGATGACTGTGCTCTAGTGAGAAATGCAACTGGTGAACCTTTGAGAACGATATATTATGTCTCCCCCATAATCAAAGAAATTCTTACCGCGGACGATCAAAAGTTGAAGTTGGTACATGGTGGTATCAAGTTATTTGTTGCCCAAAGGAATGATGTCGGAATTTGTCCATGGAGAGTTCAAACTGAAGCTTTGCACACAATTGAGCATTTTATTGGAACAAAAAGACACTTGACATGTAATTTGGAACTCTTGAAATATTTGTTTGTCAATGCTTTCCCCAAAGTGGAAGACTTGAAGCAGTCCAGTTTAGACGAGGAGTTTTCCAAAAAGTTGGATGGCTTGGAGGAAGGTTGTTTATTTTTGACTGTCAAGCGTGGTGATGGTTTAGAAGACTTGTTTTTGCCTCTTTGGAAGGGAAGATCGAATGTCAATTTGATGGTGAGTAAAAAGGATACCCACGAGTTGCTTTATCGTGTTTTTGATATTGAGACTAATGCAAAGGATGAGGGTAAAGAAAGGATCTATCAAGAGAAAGTAGAGGCTGCTAAGAAGGCAAGAGCAGAAAATATGACCCCATCGATTGAGCCAGAAGTGTGTGAGCAAAATATAATTGAGCCAGTGTCACTGAAAGGAGAAAGTGCGGAAGGAGCAGAGACTGAGAAGTAGGACATAGGATTTAACTAGTAGAATGTAACAATTTAAAATAATTCTTCTCTGGTTAATAGCCCACCCTGTGTGGTTCTTGTGTATCATTCTTTTTGTTCTGATTCAGGCTCTGATTCACTGAAAGATTCCTCTGAGATTACAACTTCAACCTCAGGTTTTGAGCTCTCACTATCTGGAGAGTCTTCAAGTTTCTGTAGAAACATTCTGCTGGTGTCCTCTGTGACAAGTTCGTCAACCCAGCTTTCAAGCATCATGCCCATGCCAAGTAACGCTGTTTCATCCATAAACTCTACATACTTGAGTATTTCTGACCTTGTGTTCAAATCTCTTGTATACTTCTTAGATACAAAGTAGTGAATGGATTTCAACAACTCCGACGACGGTAGTAACTTCGCTCCACTGGAGTCTTTAGGGTCAGTAAATGGTATCTTCAACTTGCCGGGTTTCATCATATCTAAAATCTCATCCGGAGGGATGGTTCTTCCTTTCGCCCAGAACACTTTATCCAAGTCATTCGCATCTTTGTCAATTACTAGCTCTAGGCCCTTTCTTTTGTGAATAAGTTTATGTGAATTATCATTCTGTAGAATGTATCTTCGATTTATACGTCGCAGCTCATGATAATCGCCATTACATGCTTCAAATACATTCAGTTTGTTTAGCTCTTTCTTGTTGGATTCTGTTATGTTCATTCGTCAAGTCCTGTGCCGTTTGATAATTTTGTAATCGGATGTGTGGATAGTAGTTGAGATGAGTGTATTCAAATTATGGTACTTCTGGTAGCGCGTTATCCTGTCGCAAAGCGTAAACAACAATGTTTTCTGGACACTCCTACCTAATATCAACAAAAGAGCCCCAAGTCAAAACAATGGTGGATTCAAGATTACTCGCCAAACACTACGAGCTACGAGAGAAGATTTCCAACTTGATACAAGAGGACCAGGAGAGAAAGAATGCTATAAAGTTGTGCATATTTCAACTAGCGATTCTACAACAAGGAGATGTAACGCGATCCAAGAAACTGACAAAAGGAAGCCCTCGGAAAGCGGATGTCGAAGAATCACTGACGAAGGAGTATGAGATAGAGCTCAACAAGTTGAAACAAGAGTTTTCTACTAAACTGAAACTACATGACGCCAAACTCCAATCGTTAAAGCAAGAGAATGAACGATTAAAAGCGCAAATAAAGAAGTTAAATTCTGACACTTCTTCCTCAAGTTCGTGTCTTTTCCCAACAAGAAAGAGGGTACTCCCAAATCATCGTTCTATTTTTAGTCCAGAAAAGTTTAGTTCAAGTGCAAGTAAGTCCGGTACATTTCGTCATGCGTTCCCCACTATATTTGACGATGAGCTACTTACACCAATTAAAAAAGTACCTGAGACCAAACTTGTTAGCAACTTGATGAAATCTGCCGCATCAATATCCCCGACTAAAGATATACGATCACACGACTCGCTCTTGTTAGCTGATGACGACTTAGCGATACCAAAAGCAACTTCTTCACCGACGGGAAGCTCGAAATGGCGGTCGCCAACAAAGTTTATGGAAAATTTCGATATTGAGGGCGACAACGATGATTACCTAGCTCGCAGGCGAAGTCCATCTCCTGAATTCACCCCTAATAGGAGACGAAGAGTACTTCGCAGCACTGACTCTACTGCAACCAGCGACGAAAAAAGTGAATCGGTTGAACAATCAGGGAGGAATGGCAACAACGCTTTGCACCATTCCGGCTCTCCAGTCAAAGTTGAAAGAAAGATTAAGAAAGTGAGAAAAAGAAAGAATCTAGGTCTTGACGATTTGGAGCCGGTGAAAAATGGGTCGCTAAAGATGGCGTTCGCTGACGCGGACGATGACAATTTAAACACACTTGCAAAGTACGAGGACGCACATTTTGAGGATAACGATGGAGCTCCTGATACTTCGAGTAGTCCATTGAAGAGGAAGTTGGATACTGATGAGCAAATATCGGATCTTGGACCCCCAAAGAAACGACGGAACGTTTTCACAATCGATTGAATGAACGATATTGTATATTTATATAGATCAACATGCACAAAATATCATCATGAGTTCGAATTAAGGATGTCATAGTGTCGTGCCTAGGTTTCGCTTTTTAGATTGTATACTTGCGCGAGCTTACTAAGAAAAAAAAATTTTGTTATGCTTGAAACACTTTACTCCAACCTACTTTGATGGCAAATATTCTCCATTAATCAAACGAGACGAGATTTTGCAGAAAGAAAAGTTTACATCAGTTACTCAAGAAAGGCTATAGTATAGGGGAGAAACTCATTCGCAAAGATGTTGAAGTTGAACAAGTGTGGTAGAACTTTTCACATAAGAAACAAGTCATGCATACTGCGATCTCGCATTGTCACAAATACGACTCGATTCGCCTCCACGGCGACATCATCACCACCTCATCCAGTATCATCGAGGTCTCTTCCGAGTACTCCATTCCCGTCGGTAGCGTATCCTAATCCGTTCTCTCATCCTGAGTTATTTGATTCTACGTTGTTACTCGACAAGTTCGATAAATCCGATCTGACACCGAAGGAAAAGAAATCGCCTAATAAATCTGAAAAAGTACCAACAGATTCAGACAAAAAGGATCGAGAAAAGAAGGATATAGATAAAAAGGATGAGAAGAAAGATGAAAAGAAGGATATCACGGATAAGTCAGCGGAGATCAAGGAGAGCATAGATCCAAACTCACCGGTCTCTTCAAGTGGTAGTGGCATCTCAAGCATTAACGATGGGGGCAACAACAGCATTGACAATAATAATGGTGATGGTGGTGATAACGGCTCAAAAGGAGACAAGCCATTAGTGAATACTAAAACAGGGTTGTACACACCATTTCTAGCCATACCGATGAAGGATCGTCCATGCTTGCCTGGTAGATATTGTACAATCACAGTCACTGATCCTGAAGTGATTAGATGTTTACAAGAAGTCGTGGAAACGAAGGAACCTTACTTTGTCCTTTTCCATGTACGCGATCCAAACGACCCTGACGCCCATATTGATGTTATCAAGAATAAAGAATTTGTTCATGAAATAGGTACTTTGTGTCAAATTGCAAAAGTCACACCATTGGACTCAACTCATGTGCATATATTAGCGTATCCTCATAGAAGAGTAAAGTTGGTTGATTTGAGTACGCCAAAAGTAAAGAGTGAAAATATTGAGCAACAACATGACAATTTCCCAACGGCGTACCTCAAAAAGTATGGAATTTCGTATGCTGCGGTTCAACCAGTTGAAGATGTACCATTTGAGAAAAATGACGTTGAGATACAGGCCTTGGTTGAAAGTATTAAAAGTTTGTGTGCTGGATTCTCACCGAACCCATTAGCAGCTGAAAGCGGTAGAAAGGTGCTTAACAACCCGTCGATGCTTGCCGATTATGTTGGTGGGTCTGTATGTGGTGATGCCAAACAAATACAAGAGATAATGGATAGTTTGGATGTGCAGAAAAGATTGGAAAAGACTCTTGAGTTGCTAAAGGTTGAAGTAGATGCTGATGAGATTAAACGCAAAGCGCACATAAATATGAGGGAAAGAACTGAGAAACAGTACGCTCAAATGTTGATCAAGGAATATACTAAAGAATTACTCAAGGCGGCTGGGATAGGTGAGAACTCAAAAGCAGCCAAATTCGATGAACGAATTAAGCACTTGAAAATGCCAGAGGAGGCCCTAGAAGCTTACAAAACAGAAAGAGCAAGGTTAGGAACTCAAAGCGATATGGAACTGAACGTTATTGAAAGATATCTTGACTGGCTTACATCAATACCCTTTGGTATCTACTCGAAGGACTCTTTCAATGTGAAAAAGGCTAGAAAAATTTTGGATAGAGACCATTATGGTTTGAAGGATGTGAAAGATAGAATCCTAGAGTTTATTTCCGTGGGTAAAGTTTCTGGTAACGTCAATGGTAAGATATTGTGTTTAGCGGGACCTCCAGGTACCGGTAAGACCTCAATTGCTAAATCCATTGCTGAGTCCTTGAATAGAAAATACACTAGGATTGCTGTTGGTGGTGTTCAAGATGTTCACGATGTTAAGGGTCACAGAAGGACTTATGTTGCATCTATTCCGGGTAGAATAATTTCTGCTTTAGCTCAGGCGAAGACCTCCAACCCGTTGATGTTGATTGATGAAATTGATAAATTGGATACGACTTCACATGGAGGTGCCGCTAGAGCATTTTTGGAGATTCTAGACCCCGAACAAAACAATTCATTTGTTGATAACTTCATTGAGGTTAAGGTTGATTTGTCGAAAGTGTTATTTGTTTGTACGGCAAACTACTTGGGTAATATTCCCGCACCTTTGCGCGATCGTATGGAAATAATTGAAGTAAATGGTTACACTAAGCATGAAAAGATTGAAATTGCAACTAGACATTTGATTCCTGATGCTTGCAAAAAAGTGGGATTGGAAGAGGGACATGTGATCATTCCTAGAGAAACAATTTCGAGATTGATCGATAAGTATTGTCGTGAAAGTGGTTTGAGACACGTGAAATCTTTGATTAATAGGATTTTCAGTAAGGCCTCGATGAAGATTGTTGAGCAAGTGGAGGAGAACCAACCTGAGGTGGATGAGTCTGAAGAAATTGTCACAAATGCAACTGAGTCGGTTTCAGAAAAGAATGCTGATTCAACTGCTACTAAGGGTCCCCATTCTGAAGAAATAGTTACTTCTGAAGGTAAGCTAGAACAAGTTGTAGCTACCACGGGCACCCCTGAAGCCCATGATGCAAACAACCCAGAAGAGAAGCCGAAGGAGCAGAAAGCCAATGAAGAAGAAGCAAAAGAAGAGATTGTTAAATTGGCTTTGCCAGAAGGAATCAAGATAGAAGTCACCCCTGAAAATTTGAAGGATTTTATTGGACCGGAAATTTACACCAAGGATAGAATTTATGAACAATTGAAACCTGGTGTGGCAACTGGATTAGCCTACAACACTTCAGGTGATGGTGATGCACTTTATATTGAATCTATTTTGACCGATTCAATCGCCTCCGATGTTGGAAGTGGTGGTTTGCATGTCACTGGTTCTTTGAAAGACGTCATGAAGGAATCGGCATCAATTGCTTATTCATTCGCAAAGCAATTCATGGTTAACAAGTATCCAGAAAATAAGTTTTTTGAAGCAGCAAATATTCATGTACATTGTCCTGGTGGTGCCATTCCTAAGGACGGTCCATCAGCTGGTATTGCATTCACTTCATCATTGATTTCCTTAGCCTTGAATAAAGCATTACCTAACGATACTGCAATGACTGGTGAGATTACCTTGACTGGAAGGGTATTAGCTATTGGTGGATTAAGAGAAAAAACCTTGGGTGCAAAGAGAGCTGGATATACAAAGATCATTTTCCCTAAGGATTGTGAGTATCAGTTGGAGGAAATTCCTGATGAAGTTAAAGAGGGTGTTACTTATATCCCTGTTGAATGGTATGGAGAAGTTTTTGAACACTTGTTCAATGTCAGCAAGGAAGAAGGTAACGCTATTTGGAAAGAAGAGTTTGCCAAGAGGGAACAGAAAAAGAAGGAAAAGAAACAGTGAATTGAATCAACCTTGTATATATAGTAAAATTTGAAAAAATAGAATTAAAATTTGACTTGGGTGTAATTGTCGTAGAGGGGCTTAATTCGATTTGTCCTTTGCCGTCATTTCTCCAAAAAAACTCTTGACCTCATCCTCGGTAACAATCTTACCCTGCTCTGCAAAAGGTTTGAAAAAGTCACGAAGTTTAGCTTTTATAGTATTATATGCTTGAATACCTTCAATTGCTTGATCGCGGGGTAAATTTTGGATGACATCTAAAGCAGACATGTCTGGATTCGACAGGGTTGTTGACCATGTGTCTTCTGAAGGATCCTCGGGTGGTTTATAAACAGGGTCTTCTTCATAAAGATACAGATGGTTTTGAAAAAATTGGTACAATCTCGATTCATGATCGAGTTTAGGTATATTTTCAGTCAACTTTCGTCTAAAATGTTTGCATAAGAATATTGAGTACTGGCCAACGTCGGTGATGTTATGTTCACCTTCTATCTTTGTTCGTTTCACTTTGGGTTCATCTTCCTTTTCCTTCAATTTCTTCCACTCTTCATCACTCCCAACCCCGGTGTAGCGGGGTAGTTTCTCCATTATGACACCAGGAATCTTTTGGTCCAATTGTACAAAAATATCATGAAATTTGGAAACACATTGCCAACAAATGAATTCATCAAATAATTTCAAACGGGGAAAGTACTTTAGTTTATCTGTGGTACCCGAGTAGTCCTCTTCGTCTGATTCGTCATCACCCAGTGAAATCTCCTCCGCGTGAGAAGCTTCGTTTTCGGTGCCTTGTACTACTGCATAGAGCTGCTTTTTCAGCTGAGCATCTGGCTGCAATCCCATAATACATCTATCATGGAACCAATCTTCGCCACATACATATCCGAAATAGCATTGCAACATATTGCCTGTCTCGTTTGCTGGATCGTAAGGTTGTTTGCAACCACAGAAATTACCATGAAAGTTTTGATTATAAACATTTGAGTTACTTGGTATGTCTTCCGCTGGAAGTTCAACATGACTCGACAGTCGGCTGCCTAACCCTGACAGTGAACCTACACTGTTCCGATCTGCCCTTCTCAAATTGCACGCCCCATTAGGAGTCTTTGCCATCCTTGTAGTCCCACAATCGCATAAAAAGGACCGTTTAGTGAATAGCTCCACCAATTCATGTTTCGAGTGGCATTGGATTGAGCATGAGTAACAAACTCCAATCGGTTGATTGTCGTTCAATTTGGAACATGTCAAGCAGGCATACACTTGTTGTCTCAATTCACCTAACTCATAGGTGCATTCATTAGGATCAAATGGCATCAAGGTTCTTGCCTCCCTCTCCAATTCCTCTTGTTTATTGATGTAATCAATGGCTGTAAGCGAATCTTGCAGATCATCAAATGCTTGTTCTTTGTTCGACATTAGTAGAGTCGAGATAGGTGTGTATGTTGGTGTGCTTACTTTCAGAAATAATGTTCGATTTGGGGAAGACGCGCTTTTTGAGAAAGTATCGTTCCCGGTCACTGAAATCTTTACAAGACAAGATAAAGTTGAAAAGTTGCAGTCTGTTCATCCCGTGATGAGGAACTTTACATAATATCTACGTAAATTCGAAACGAATTATTTTCTTTTTCTTGGTATTGAAATCTAGTATCCAATTCACTTGACAAACTAATGTACAATAATCCACCATTCACCAGCCCATCATCAACTTTATTCCGAGGTCTTAATCTCCTTTACAATCTCATCATATCCTTCTCTATACTCATCAACCTTGTCTGCGTTCTTTTTGCTCTTTCCACCGCCAGGAACAATCATCACACAAGACGTTGGCCTTTTGGTGGCACCAGCACTTCCCAAATCCTCTTTGGAAGGTACAAACACATAGAGAACAGCGTTGTCCTCACACAAGACTGGGATATGTGATATGACATCGGCGGGACTGATGTCACCAGCAATAATTACAAGACCCTTCTCCCCCTTTCTCAAAGCTTTGACGACTTCTTTCACACCCCTTTTCACATGTTTTGCCTTGGATGCCTTCTTGACGGTTTTCAATATTTTCTTGTTTAACTTCTTAGATGCCAATGGTTTAGCGAATGGTAAGATTGCAGCCATCCTTTTCTCATAGTTGTCCTCAATCGATATCGTCTCTTCTGGTTTGTCTTTAGATTCTTTTACTTTAGGTTCTTTGACCTTAATTTCTTTGACCTTTCCTTCCTTTTTACTTCCCATTTTTGAATGTTCTCCTTTGTACAAAGAATATGAATCAGGTTAAAGCGATTAGAAAAAGCTGATACTGACTGAGCGATGCCTCATCAAACATTGGGAAATTTTTTTATTTTTTCATTTCTTTTTCATCGAATTTCAGTGTCGCTTGCAGTGTCATATTTTCAAATTATTATTCACGTCATCAATTGAGCTTTATCAAACAGGTTCGTTTCCATAGGAACGCTCCAATTGAAGTGACAGTCAGTTACATCATCGTAATGATGGCGCCCGACCAAAACAACAAACAAGAAAAGAAACGAAAAAGAGCATCTCGATTGTCTCGACCATCTTATAGCTCCCACTCAGCACCACCATCGTCAGCGTCCTCAAGCTACATCCCGACGCAAACCCACAAGGTAGTTGAGCTTACTCTTACCAATGAATCGATTAAAAAGGAAGTTCCAAAAAGTTCGGTCGATGAGGCAAAGGTACTACTGTTTCTATCAAGGCTACAACGTCGCGGGTCCATCGCCACAAACGAGGATGTATCACACATCACGCTCATTGTCAGTTGTTCAGAAAATGCCTTACTAGATATACCAACAATGAAGAGCATTCTCACCGAAAAGTTTGAAATAGATGACTTCATTACCACAGAGGGCCCATCAGGATGCATTGACGTTTTGATCACTGTGTATGGAAAAATGGTTAACATCTCCAAGGCCGCTGTTTTTCTAGTATTTCTACTCAGTGCAAAGATCAACAACTTACAAATGGACGTCTTTACATTGAAATCATCTACGTATAAGGCGCACCTACTATTGACAAATTCAGAGTGTTTGCAAGGTATAAAGTACATTGACGCCGCTAAACTGTTCACATACGACTTTAACAATGGCGTTTATGATGTCTTCATTCAAGGAGATTTGTCATCAATGTTTAACTTTTTCCTCGAATGTCTTGAAAGAAGGTGGAATGTAGATACTAGCCTCATAAAACTAGAGCCAATGTTTGGTATACATTTAGATCCAGCTTTGAAGCTGCACCCGAAGGTCAACTTGGACATCAGGGCCAGAGCGAAAAATAATTTGTTACAATACTTGACTCCAACGCTGTGATACGAGATTATATGATAAATGGAGAAGCCTTTCTTTTTTTTTTTCGAGATACTGTATACATAGATTTTTAAACTCGGGTAACAACAGCATTTTTACCTTTCCGTGATATCGATGCAACTCTATCACCTAAACTCAATGCCAATCCTTGGCCCTTTGATCTTATTCTAACATGACCAATGATTGGTCCATCGCTTTGTTTCTCAATACACAAGTTGGCCAACGCGTCCTCGCCAAATGTCGATCTCGAGTACAAATTAGCCGATAGGAACTGACATTCTTCTCCAATAACAGCTCCAGGAGTTAAGCATTCCATATTGGTTCCCTTCATCAACTCATCTAGGTAGTTCTTCAAGGAGTCTATTGGTGACTTGATGGTGATCTTATTCTCCCATTCAAACTCATTCCACATCTTACGGAATTGGCTTTCGGAGCATACAGCTGGTTTGATGTAGTCCATAATGTCAACATGTACATCATTCAAAATAACAATGGTAGACTCATCAGAGTGTTGACCATCGTAAACAATGTTTCCAAAAATCACACCAGTGTCCGCTGAAGTAACCTTGATTGTAGTTTGAATTTTGTAAAAGCCATGGGGCCCAATGTTTGTCGTAGTTGGCTTATCGACAACTTTCAAATCACCCAATGTAGCAAATTCTACTGAAAGGTTTCGCAAAGTTGTTGTTGTCTGATTAACCAAAAGAACATCCAAGACAACATCGTATTGATGGACCTTGACAAAAGCTTCTGCATATATTGGATCGGAGAATCCAGTTAGCTGCAAAATCTGGTTCAATCTGGACGACAAATTTTCCTTTTTCAAGTCGCTTCCTGAAGCTACCGCGAGATCATCAACCGCCTTATTGCCCGACTTGTTGTCCTTGTCAAGTTGTCTAAATGCAATCGCATCGTCCACTTGATCAGCATTGGCGTGCAAGTCTCTGGCCTCTTCCTCCGCCTTCTTAGTTTCAACATCAGTGATTTGTGCTTTAAATGCATCCTTGGTATCATCAAGAAAACTTGTAGTTATTTCCTCAACATCCTCTTCATCATTCAAAATTCGAATGTAGGAAAAAACTCTGTCAGCAGAATCTTCGTCAATCTTTTTCTTAACCAATGAACTTTCACCTAATCTCAATATCGATACCATGATTAAGAGTGCCTCCGCTTTCAAAGCATTCAAAATTTTTTCTTGTGTGTTCAACTTGCGCAAACGGAGTATTAATTTAACAAGGGTGGACGACAAAACAGCTCCGAGATAAAAATCTCCGGCAAGCAATTGTTTTCTTATTGGTGCCTTTTTCTCGTCTTCGAATCCATTGCTGTTGACATCGGCCGTCAACGCAGACTCGGTGGCGTACGTACCATCTGGTAAAACAACTGGTCCCTTCTTCTTATGTGGGTGTTCTTGTCCATCATCACCTCCCTCTGTATTTGCTGGTGTTTTTCCCTTCAACTCACTAGCCACAATTGGTACTTCGCCAATACTTGATCTGATGTACTTCCATGCATCCTGAATCAAATGCTCGTCTAGAGCGTACTCACCAATTACCCAAAATGCGCCTCTAAACACCTTCCCGCTCTTGACGTTTGGCAATGTCTGAATGAGTCTCTTGATTATAGAATCTCTCAAATTTGGGAATTTCTCAACAACTTCCTTCACAAATGTGATGACTTCGTAAGCCGACGTTGAGTTTAAATCAGCAATAGTGTCCAACAACAAGTCAATAACGTTTGCTGCAACTTCCACAAATTTGATAGCCAACTGATGAATAGCATTGATCAATAGTTGTCTGTACTCGACATTCTTATCATCATTTGATGAACTAGTAGCCTGCAATTCTTTCTTCAACAATTTAACAACATCTTCAACGTTTCTCGAGGTGATAAATTCAAGAGTAACGTCCAACGCTTTCTTCCTCACAGCCACATCTTGGGCAGATAACACTCTTAATATCTCTAAAGATAAATCTTGCAAAACTCCAGGGTGCTGTTTATTCAACTCTTTGATTCTCTCCAACGTGATGATCTTCACGTTGTTGTCTGCTTCTTTATTAGCCAACTCAACAAACTTGCTTCCAGCCAATAGAATAGATGTTGAATTCGAGCTCAAACTAGTAAGGGCATTAGCAGCTTCATACATAACAACATTGGACGAGCTTTCAACCATTTCAGTAACCAATTGGGCGTATTGCTGTTTCAAAGCTGGGTTCAACAATGAGTCCTTTTTGAAAAACTCAATAAAACTCAATTGCAACAATGGGTCTAATGAATCAATAACACTAATGTTGTCCTGAATGTATTGCAAAGCGGCATTTCTGTTTAAATCACCTAGACACACAAATGCATTTCTTTTGCAAACAGAATCATTTTCATCATACAAAAAGCGATAAATCAATTCGTCGACATCGGGGCACAAATGATCGCTAACTTTGTGAATTGACCAAAGTGCAAAGACTGCATTCTTACGCACATAGGCGTGTCTATGTTCAAGACATTGACGAACGTTGGGAACTAAAGTCTCCAACAACTCAGGCTCCTTCAATTTGGTCAAATACCTCAATGTAATACCCCTGATATATTCATTTGGGTGTTGCAAATCACGTTGTATAGCATTACAAACAAGAATCATTTCGTGTCTCATTTTACCAGAACTATCAAGTTTGGGACAAACCTCCCAATAATGATACAACAATCTCTTCAATTCTTTGCTCTTTGATGGCATAACAAACCTGATTATGTGCATCAAAAGATCCGGTAATGGATCACCATTGAGTATAGTGACTATAATTTTCTTCATTGTATCAATTTTAACGTCATCTTTTCCCTTTTCCAACAAGTTTTTGTATTCGTTTACCGACACTTTGCTTGCCGTATTTGGCTCATAAATCAATGTAAAGCCACTTTCACTCATTACGCAATAACGTGGTTAGTTTCAATTGATGCGGCAAGTGAGTGTGAATGTAGGATAGTCAGACAAGTTCAATCTGTGTGTCCAATTCAAGTACAAATATTTTTTTGATTTTGTTTGATATGTTTGATGTGTCGTTGTGTGTATTGACGTGTTGGTTTTTCGACGGTGAAAAAAATAAAAAAAAAAAAGAGAAAAGGTTTAAAAAAATTATTTGTGCTTCATTTTTGAACACAAACACACTACCAAGAATTTTGTATGTACCATCTCCCATCATTCTAAACATTATATATATGTATAGTTTCTATTCATTTTCTTTTTACATACACACGTATTCACTCATCACTGTCATAGTCGGGATTGGCAAGAACCAATTTCGGACGTTCTTGCTCTTCATAATCATCATATTTTTCCTGCTTTGTGTAGGAATCATTAGTATTGAACCCATTGAGATTGGACCCATCATTATTCAGTGTACCTGGACTTTCAGCACTACTCTTGTCTTCTGATTCTTCATCAATATCACCATACTTGTAACCACGATGTTGGTAATAACCACTGATCTTGTCCGATAGACTGCCGGACGATTCACTTGACACAATTGAACTTGTCCTGTGAAGGCTGGCATCGATGGGGTTACCTTTTGTACTTTCTGTAGTACTGCTAACAACACTTTGTGTGTCGCCTGTGAGTACTGAACCATCGGTAGTGGTTCGCTTCAACGAATTCTCGCGCGAAGCCTTTGTACTCACAGATTGGTTGCGAGAACTAAAAGTATTAGCAACCGATGGGTTATTCGCTGTGGTAGTTCTCGCGAGGCCAATACCAGCAAAGCTATCATCACCTTCATCAATTTCTGCTGCCAAAAGCCTTGGCTTCAAGTGACCATGTTTCAACTCCACTCCGCTAGTCTTTTTACGAGAATTTTGACCACTGAGTCCTCCAGCAAGTCGTTTGTACTTTCCGTTTGAGTTTTCCTTTGTTGCCAGTTTGTCTATAGGTAGTATTCCAACAGGGAGTTTCCACCGTAAAGGACCCAGTTCATTAAAAGCGGTCCCTGCACTCCTTCTAATTGCTAATACATAATTTGATCTCTCACCTTCGCCTGGTTTCAAGCTCAAGGAGCGTTTCAAACTAGCAAGATTGACATTTTTATACGAATTTGAGCTCTTGATGGAACCCACGGAGCTCGAATTGCGGTGAAAGTTGCGATGTGTATTCAGGGTATTGTAACTTTTCATCGAGTTGGCGTGAGAAAAGGAAAATCCAGAATTGTCAGTTAAAGTATGTTGCAAAGGTGGTTGTGGTGGTTGTGGTGGTTGTGGTGGTTGACGTGGTTGAGGAGATGGATGAACAGTCTGCATTGCTTGAATACGATTAGGAGTTTGATGTTGCTGATGAATTGAGTGTGTCGGTGATTGGAACGGGACACTGGACGAGGGAACTCTCGAAGTATTTGTTGAAGATCTCGAAATCGGGGATCTGACACTCTGAGATGCGGCAGATGCAGCCATTGTTTCGGATGAAGATGGATTAGTGAACGATTCGTAATCAGTCCTGTGTCTTGTTGGGGATGTGGAGGAGTAAACAGATGACTTTGAAGACGCAGGAGCAATAAAAGTAATTGGTTGTTCAGGTAGTTGTTGGTTCAAAGTTGTCTCAAATGGGTTGATTTGCTCTAAAACACGAGTATCCATCATGTAATTCTGAATAATTTGTGGAGAATTCTCCAAAGACTCTGCTGGTGTTTGAGGAGGTGATACAGATGGTGAGCCTAAAAAGGAATCAACCGGGTAAGGAGTTTGTTGAGACAGCAGGATACCACCTTCCACTGACTCTCCAATCTGATCGAAAGCCTTTGATCTGTTCAAATTCAATTCTTGTACATCATCAGAGTGCGATTCATCATAAGCACGATCGAAATAAACACTATCGCTAAAAGACCGACTATCGCTTGGTGCATATCTGATATCACTGCTATCCGAATTATCAAGCCGTAAGAAATGATCTATTTCTGACTCCAAGTCACCAATAATATCCGCTGTTATCCCGGTTCCCAGTTTGTCCAGTCTTGACTTTGGTGTTTGAGATAAAGATCTTACACTTTCATTTGTCCTATCTGATTTCTGGTCATTAACCCCAAAGTCAAAGGAGTCCAAATCACTGGGTGGTTTTCGTCTCAAAGGCAGCGGTTTAGGGCTTGCGGAATTGGTGCTGGTTGCAGGATAGAGTGAGTTGGATGGGAGTAAGCTCGGTTTCAACCCTTCTTGTCGCTGAGGCTGAGACAGGCGTTGTGGCGTGTGCGGAAATGCTTCTCTCGTATGTCGGTCATATGTCGCGGAGCTGTTCCCCTGTGTTACTTCAAATGCTTGTTGCGTGGTATTGATCTCTGGGTGGTGCGTTTGAGATGCCGCAAGCGTGGGGTGTTGAGTACTTGGGGGTGCGTTTGCTCGCAATGTACTGGTGGATGATTTTGAGTGTAATGAGTGTGCCGCCCCTTGATTGTATGAATGTAGTGGGGCGTTTAAGGTAGCTGATGAAGAACGATGATTGTTCAAGTGGGGTTTACTAAGCGGTTTTGGCTTAGGAGAAGGAGTCGGAGATATAGCTCGCGTTGAATGTCCTTGCGATTTTTTATCATTGGGTGATCCATGGCCCTGGTTGAATATGGACGATAACTTCAATCCAAAGCCTCTCTTTTCTGACATGATGAACAACAAGCTGGTGAATTTCAGTTTAAATTTGCATCTGAAGTTTTGGAAGGCACTTTAGTATGATTCGTCCTATTCGAATAGTATGACAGCGCTAGTGGAAGATTCCGCAATTACTATATCGATGAGATGACGTCTTCAACTGTCGCGATGAGTGGTGTATTATGCTCTTCGGTAATGGGGTTGTGATATTACGTGTGGATGTGTGTGATTTTTTTTTTTTTTTTATTTTTTTTCAAGTTTTCATTTTGTTTTGACGTGAACGGATTTAAAGAGTATGTGGTCTGGAGTTGATAACGTCTACTCATTGAACTACGAGTCAACAGATTAATTTTGTTAAATGAATGGAGAAAGTCGACGTACTGGGGACAGGAAGGTGCCACCTCGTCATTTTGTACAAAGAAACAGGAGAATATCAGATTTGAGATCAATTAGGTTCTTCAATTTACACAATCAACAAAGTGACGAGCTCGAACATTTGAATCCCCACAAGCGATATGGAAGAAGGCGAAGTACACTCGCTGCGATACCGACTATTTCTGATGCTTTAGAGAATGAATACGATGACTCTCGAAAGTTGGTAAAATTTGCCGAAGAGCGAATAATGGACACGTTGATCACAATTCATAAAATAAAGTCTGACACTGTTTTGTATGTCAGCGACGTATCGTACGCGGATGCAGATCCTCAATTTACAATCCAATTAGCCAATGTTCCTTTGCAGATCCACAAGTGTATTATCAAACTCTGGTCGAAACGTGAAAGTCAATGGACTCTCTTTTGTACATATAAAGTGGATTTAAATAAGCTAAAGAAGGAGAGCATATTGGTGGAAGATGACGCTTTTGACATGTTTAAGGAGAATTCTTTTTGTGTGAAGTTGAAGGATAGCTGGTATACTTTTCCGGATATGCTTGTATCTTGTGGTCTGGCTCTTGATCAGCAATTACACCAGGAACCTTTTGTGAAACCAATGAATTCGTACACTTTTGATCAGCTACGATCCATCAACAACATTACCAAATCAAAAAGGGAGCTCGATGTGTCGAAAAGAAAGTTGCAACAACAAATTAAAAGGTACATCAAAGACATTGACTTTTATAATGTCAACAACATTCCGGTGCTTGTGGGACAATTAAACTACAGATGCGATATATTGGAAGAAGATATCAAGAAATTGAGAGCGGGGAACGAAGCTTTAAAAAGACAAGTCTTTAATGCTCAACAAAAGATTCAGGATGCAGAGGAATTGTTATCACGAGCTGACAATGTGAAAGAGTTAATAACAGATAAGTTTGAAATTTATGCACATGAGATTGAATATTTGAAAAAAAATAGGGACGACGTTAAAAGGGAAATTAAGAGAATTTTGAGAGATTACGTGTCGCGTGTATATGAGGTATTTCCTATTCGTGATGTTTCCTCAACTCAATTCTCGATCCTTGGCTTTGAATTTCCCCATAATTTGAAAATGTTGAAAAAAATCTGCTACTATAATGCAAGTGGTTTAAAGAACTACTACTATGAGCCGGAGTTTGACACTGAATCTCAATGGCATGAGTCTACAATTTCTCAAGTCAATGCTTGCCTATCGCTTATTGTTCAACTACTATCTGTTCTATCCAATCTAACAGAGACGCCGCTTTTATACAAAATGGCTCTTTTCGGTAATCAGAGCTACATCATCGATAGTACTAAGGTCTACCCGATTGCTGGTAAGAATCCTCCAAACTTGACCCCCCCATATAAATTTCCATTACATTTTGATTCAAAGGACATTAATAATGAAAGAGTATTAACAAGTCAGGGATCAATCATCATGAATCAAGAGTTTGAGTATGGGCTAAAGTTATTGAGCCGAAACATTCTACAATTAGTAAGTCACGTCAAGGAAGATATTTATGATGAATCAAATTCCCTGTCTGTTCCTAGTGACTGTCAAGATAATTTCTTGTGGAATTTAAAGTACTTGGAACTCTTAATAACTGCCTAATCGGCAAAGATTTATAACGCTATAGAATACTATTTACTGCTACATCAATCAACGATAACCTCAGGGTATCACATATTAATTTGAGTTTTTTGTTTCAGAGTAGCCCCTGTTTTCCCTTTACTGTCTTCTTTTCCAAATGTTGGCATTCTTTAGAAAAGAGCCACAACTAACCCTCCAATTATTGCACCAACAGGAGCAACAGCTCTTGGGGCTAATCCCGATTGAGTGGCTGCTTCCGCTTTCGAAGCTGATTTAGCTGCGGCAACTGCTGCTTTAGAGGAATCAACTGTGTTTTGTGGATCATACGACGTTGTTGATGCTACTGAAGGCTCTCCCGTATCTTCTGACGCCGAAGTGTTTGAGGTAGTGCTTTCGTTTGATTGAGATGTACTGTCGTTATTATTATCGCCACCGCCTGATGTAGTTGAATCACCAGAATCCCCTGAGCCACCACTGCCACCGGCTGCAGCTTCTATTCTCGTGTACCAAGGTATGTTCGTAGCATAACTCTCCAACTGCCCTATATCCAAATTATTATCATCTAGTAATGTTGTGTATGAGGTATCCGTGTATGTTAAAACTTGAGTGGCCAAAGTTGATAATGCACCAGGAACATCATTAGCCGTTCCAAAAAACCTTATGTACTCGGTTTTATGATCTTGGTAGTCACCAACCAATGCAGTTAAAAACTGAACATCCGATTGATCTGCGGCACGAACAGATGACATAACAGCGGCAAGCGATGTGAGTAATGTGAGTGAAAGCTTCATTGTGATCTATAATTTGGGATTTATAGTTTGTGATTTGTAGATGTTCTGAGTTTTGAATTTTGCGGGGGTGTAATTTATAATCTGGTTTCTGATATATTATAACTGTGATAATGTATACTCACTCAAAAAAAAATCTATGGTGCAATCTTTTGAAAATTGAAATTTGATGAAAACGAAAAGTGGTAGTAATGAGGCCAAATTAATATGTGAGCCCTGTTTTATGTATAATACTTTGATGACCGATTGGATCAGAATTGTGGAGAAGGAAAGATGATCTGTTTTTATAGTAACACAATTGGAACCCGAAATTTTTTTTTTTATTTTGTCTTGATCATTACTTCCTAATTAGGAAATTCACTAAAAAGAACAATAGGATCTGCTAATTTCCTAACAAAGAATTCAAAACAGTATACAGTTATATCCGCTTTTTAAACCCCTATAATTGAGGTGGCTATGTTTGGTAAAGGCAAGGTCATATGAAACTATTGTGATTAGTATGGCGATCTCTGAAGTAGGCAAAGACTGATGCTGGGGTGCATGAGTGTAACATACAACATTGGATTCACGTATAAAGTTCAGTAAAAGTTCAGTAGAAGTTCAAAATCTGACACAGTATGAACCCAAGGAGAGGAGTAGAACCGGGAAATCAGAATTGGCTGTGGCGGAATCCATGGCCGGACTAACTAGGTGGTGAGCTGCTGAGATGAAAAATTAGTGGTTGGCTTGAAGAACACATAGCCCAGAGCGTGACCAATCTACTGTACTGTGGACAAAGAAAATCTGGCAATTAGCATTAAACAGCGACAAGGTAGAAAGTATGGGAACATTTCAAATCAATTTTGCAACAATCGAATGAAAACAGGAACAAGTTTTTAAGGATGGATAATGGGGAGAAATTCAGAGGTTCAACGGGAAATCTAAAACCTGCAAATTATAATATGATGTTGGTAACCAATTCCACTTGAGAACAGAATTTACATGCTGTGTTCAAATTAGTGATCAACTTGAAAACGTCGCCCAAAGTCGAAGTTAATGATATAGGTCCCCGTTTTTGATAAAGAGAGATTAGAGTTTATTTATGCTTCGTTCAAAGTGTAGTATTTCGACGCTATTGTTATTTCCATGCTAAACATTCAAGCCAAAAGGAAGTAAATTAAATAGAATGGACAATCTATTTTTGGTGGTGCCGTTTATGGGTTAAGGTCACGACCCGAAGGGAGATATCAATCGTTCTGTGGTTGTCATGAGAAACACGACGTAAGGTGAATGGCCCCGACACACATGGCAAATGTGTCACTACTACTAAGCCTCTTTTCAGGACACTATACGGGTCTCTTCATAAGAGTTTATCTTTAAAAAGTTTGCAGAACTACCTTTGCCATAAAAGGAGTGGTTATGATATTGGAACTGTAAGTTCTAGAGTTGTTGTTTAGCTGCATAGTTAAAATCGGTCAATTACTAAGAGAATTGCGCCTTTAGTGGCGTCTCGTATTAGTGTGTCAGGACAATTATGACACACAGAAAGCCTCTATTTACGACAAGACAATGGTAGAATTGACTAAGCTCAACACTACTACATGATAGGAGTCCAAAGTTCTAGAGCAGCAATTGGCAAAACGCTCAGAAATTAGATCACTGCGATTTAGTAAAAAGCTATGGAAAATAAACAAATGTAGCAAAGACTTTCTATCTTACAACAACAATAAACCAGCAACAGCAGCTAATGAACCAGCACCAATACCAGCAACTCCAACAGCATTTGCGTCTCCTGAAGACGATTTTGATGATGAAGCAGATGAGGAGCTTGAAGATCCTGATTTAGAAGCAGCACTGGCACTTGATCCTGATGAACCCCCAAGAACAGCTGATGAAGCTTTTGAAGCAGCACTTCCGGTACCACTTGAGACGGCAGATGATGCTTTTGAAGCAGCACTATCGGTTCCACTTGAAATAGCAGATGAGACCTTTGAGGTAGCTTTAGCAGCAATACCTCCGCTTGATGAGTCAGCGGCGTAAGTTGTGGCGGCAACAGATAATAAAGCGAACAAAGTAGTTGAGAATTTCATGGTGATGAATTGGTTATAATTTGTTTGAGAAGAATTGAAATGCCAACGAAGGAAATTGAGTCGATATTTATAGGTAAATATCCACTCGAGATTTATTTCAATTGTGTATTTTTCACAAACATGAATTGCGAAAGATTGCTATAAATAATTTCATTGCAAATTCGTGAAGAGCCGTCCGCTCTTGTGTTTCATTTGCTTCCATCCACAGCCCCCAAAGAAAATCCCTCAAAACGCCTTTCGTAAATTGCAATTCAGCTACTACGGAAAACAAAAAAAGGCTTAGAAACTCTTTGATAATGTACATTAAAGCCACTTCATTTGGTAAATGTTCCATGATAACACCTCTGAGACTCAATTGTGCTAAAAGTCTAAAAATATAACTTTGTATGAGTTATTTTTATATATGGGCTGCCCTATAAGCTAAATATAGTATTACGGTTTTGTGATACCTTCCAAACCAAAATCACAAAATTTTGGTTTTTCAGTTGTTTACAATGTCTTAATTGAGCTATCCTTCAACGATTAGAGCATGGTTATGAGTAGAAAAGAAGTAATAGGGGCTGTGTCTGATAAGTCTTTCTTTGTTTGAGGAGAGAATCGCATCGAATTAATTGAAATAGGAGACACCTCGAATAGAGTTGTCGTGTATTGCTGCTGGAATTTGTGTCAGCCTCACGTCATTTAAAAACGTGCCCCCAAAATGACTTGAGAATGAAATACAGCAGTTACAATATTTGCTGTTTCTATGAACTTTAGTGTAAATGGCAATCACACATTTTCCACTTTTTCGATTTTTTTTTAACCTTTTTTGCAGTGAAAATTTCATAGCAACACAAACAAAACGAAACAAATTGAGCACGTGGAATGTGGAATGATTGCTTTGAGTCGTGGCGAGTATTGAAAAGTAAAGCAACCTCTCAACGTTGTAAGATACAATTGTGGTGACGTAACTTCATTGAAGCCAATTGAGACCAGTTGTTGTCAAACAATTTACCCCCTTACATGCTTGCCAAGAAGTTTGTTATGGGAAAGTCAGGACCAAAAAACAAAAGAAAAAGAGAGAAAGAGAAATTTTTACACATAATCGTACATTATCAAACTTCACTATAGTACAATGTAAACCACACCTGATACTTTCTCCACGATTTTAATTTTTTTTTTTTTTACCCCTGGAATGGACCTGCAGCCAAACAAAGATTTCTTCTGGTAAAATGAACTTTGAACACTGGCGTCTTTTTTGTGAAAAAAGCAGTCATGTGGTCGCTGCTTGCAATCACATCTCTCCTGTTTAGCTGTTGCTGCTGCTGTTGTTGCTGTTGTTGCTGTTGTTGGTTCTTCTCTTCTCCGCCTTCCCCATTAGCTGTAGCAACAAACGCTTCGGGTTCAGGTCCTGCATCATTGGTATTTTTCTTAACATCCCACACTCTCGCGCTATTGTCACCAGAGCCACTAACCAAGACTGTACCATCGCGCGAAAAGGACAAGGAATAAATTGAGGATCTACCATGGCCTTTCATTGTCTTTAGTCTTCGACCGGTGCCAATGTCCCACAAGTTGATCACATTGTCTTCTCCAGCACTGGCAAGCCACCTGCCATCAGGCGACACAGCGAGGCAGTTAATGGCATTGGTATGGCCCATGAATATCCTAACACAATGACCAGTGTGAACATCCCACATTCTGCATGTCCGATCACTAGAGCCAGTAAACACATAATTTGAGTTTGGGTGGAACTCCACACAATCAACGTCGTTGATATGTCCAGCAAATATCCTCAATGGGTATATATGGTCAGTCGCCCACAATCTTGCGGTTTGATCATGTGAAGCTGTTGCAAAGTAATGTCCTAATGGAGAAAACTTGACGTCCCAAACGGGTTGATTGTGACCTTTATATGATACCAATGCGGTGTATGTATCCAAAGACCAAAGACGTATTGTCTTATCTTCAGAACACGTGAGGAGGAATTTGTTATCTGGAGAAAATGAGATTCCGTATATGGGTCCACTGTGTCCGATCAATTTTCTCGAATTTTCCGGTAACTGATGGTTTTTGCGATCTTTTTTAAGTGAAGACTCAAGAGGTTTGCCGTCTAAGCTCCATATTCTCACGTAACTGCCTTGAAAACCAGCAGCAACAAGCGTCGAGTCCTCGTTAAAAGCAACACATGTCATTTCATTGTTTGTATTGTGGAAGGTATACATACAAACTGAAGGTGCACTAGCTTGGATTGCTCCCAATTTTATCTTGGACCTTGAGTCTTCAACTTGTAAAATCATCTTTCTGATGTCAGTTGCGTCCTTCATGGGTAATGGCAATGAATCCTTTGCTGGTGAGTCTGCATCGGGTTTGGTCAATTCTTGGAACTCTTCACTGAGAGTTTTGCCATTCACTGGTGCTATTTTTTCATCCTTAATCTTTAACTCCGCCTCAACTTCTTTACTGACTTCAGTGTCCAATGGCATTTTTCCTAGCTTCACCTCCTTTTCACTATTGAATTTTTCCAATTCATTTGTGTTGGCCAAGTATTCAGATATACCCTCCTCTGGATTAGCTTCACCTTCTTGGTCAATCTTGTCAGGTCTACTTTTTGAAATGACTGGATCTAAGTATTGATTAATCATACGAATCAAGATTGCACCACCAACAGCCTCGTTTTCATGAAGAAAATACAACAACAAGTTGAGTGAAGTCTTTGAAACCAATATTCTGTACCTGTGTTTTCTATACGCTACTGCCACTTCATTCTCTTGTATATGTTCAGGTAACGATAACCCTGCAAATTTCCTCACTTCAACACCATGTAAAATCAAGTGATCCGACTTGTACTTGTCAAAGAATTGCTTTGCTTTAACATCATACCCTTTCGTAATTAAATCCAAAAAACAATGCATAAACAATGGATACAACACTCTGGCCAATTCTGGCTTGTACAAATCCAATGAAGACTCGACCCACTTCCTGAGCATTGAGTACGCTATAAAATATGTATCAGGATCGTTCTCAACTCTAGTTTTAGCTTCCAATGCCTTCAATTGTCTTAGATCGGCTTCTTTGGCCAATCTCAGCTCACGATCCCTTGCCTCTTGAAGCTCACGCTCCACTTTTGATTGTTTCTCCTTGAGCTCTTGTAACTCTTTGTCATTTTTGTTTGATATGTCCTCCACATTGACGACTAATTCATCAGGTGAGGCTAATTCGGCAGTAGCTGGAGTAGCCTGAGCTACAGCAGGGGTTGGTGTGTTTGTGCTCTCTAATCGAAGCATCGATTCTGTTCTGTGGTAACCCTTTTTGTTTAGGTAATCAAGAACTATTCGATTCAAGTCGGCTTGTGAGTACTGGGGTTGGTTGCTTCTAACTTGTTGTTGTTGTTGTTGCTGTTGTTGTTGGGCTGGACGTTGAACTTGCGATTGCGAAGGTGCGGACAGAGGTGGGCTCTGGACGTTAGCTCTTGGTACACCAGCTTCGTTTTGCTGTACATCTGACGCCGTTCGTTTGGCCTCGTTGCTCATGATGTTGGATGCACTTACTTATTGATGATGGATATAAGTTTATAAAGCTCGATTCTTGAAATATTTTTCTTTGGTCGCGAGAGATTTATTCTCCGTTTTGGTAGCACTGGTTTGAGGTTCTTCATCTGGGCAAGTTATAAATCACACTTGAAGTTGATAGATGGAGGCTGTGTGATCTAGAAAAATGGCGTTAAAGCTTCTGGTAGGTTTATACAAAAATCGGTGTTTTACCACGGGCTTGGAACGTAAAGGATAATATCCGACATTGTCTTATAAAGTCGAGAAAAGGAATTACTCTTGTCAATTTTTTTCCTCTCGGTAGCTGCTACTGCTTGAATTTGGAGAGGTCATAAATGACTACTCCAAGGTGGAATATATACAATTTCGGGTGTGCAGAGGATTTTTGGGGACTCTTTATATATGTACTTTGAACGTTTTGCAGCCACTTTGAAATTAGTTTTGGGAAATAACCTCTTAATACGATGTACAATTTCTGGGTCAGATACATCTCAATTCAGATTGTTGTTTCTCATGAAGGTAGTCTTGCATTATTGAAGGCTAGTCGAGCTAAGCTTTTCTTTTTCAAAGCTGGATTTTTTGCACCAAAATGGTGCAAAATTACCCAACTTTAAGATTTACCCTGACATTTTTTTGTCCGCTCAAATATGCTAAAATAGCTTACACAGATACTGATTAATCAACAGTGTATCCATAGACCTACACAACTGCTTATTGTCGTCTTCAACTGAGTATTTCAATTTATTTTTTTATTTTAGCATCATGCATTGTTCTGGAAGTCGAATCAAAGTGTTAGGGGTATGACCCTGCTCGTCTTTACATTGGATTTCTTATTTAGGAATTAAATTACATGCAATAAGGCGTGTTGCATTGAGTTACCAGCCAGCAACAATATGCAAAGAATTGGACATTCCGACAAGAAAAAGGAAAAAGGGAAATCAGAACATAATAATGAAGAATAATGAATAATCAAATTATGGATTGTACTTACGACACTATCACTGATCAAACATTCAATACACACAAGTATATAAGATTATGCACATATCATCAAGTCTTGGTCTGACTTCAATCAAGAAGTACATGAACACATATGACAAATGTCCCCAAACAAATACGACATTGTAAGATCTAAATTCTACGGACCCTTCCGTGACAAAGACTTGTCAGTCCAAGCACACTAGTTTGAGTCAGGACTCACTAGAGATCTGTATTCAGAGTTCAGTCCACTAATACAAGGCATAATTCGGGCGAATGGTCTAGTGGTATGATTCTTCGTTTGGGTATTCTCAAGCCTGAGCAATAAATTTCGAAGAGGCCCTGGGTTCGATTCCCAGTTCGCCCCGCTTTTTTTTTTTACATCTCTTCCATGCTCTTTTCTCTTTTGCTTTATAACTTTGATGTCACAGTGATCTGGGTGTTTTCTTTCATCTACCAGCACTGCGATGACCGAGAAATCATAAATTTATTTATCAATCTAACTTTCACGGGCCAGTGAAAGAGATTTAATGTCTTTTGTAGTTTCCAGTAACCGGTAGCGCTATCATCATGAGAAAGAGGTGAAAAATCTTTGACGTGTTATCAAAATATAAGAGAAATACACTCATCAAATTTTGCTACAAGAATCCATAACAATGTTTCATTTAGTTACACTACTATTGCTTATCACTCTCACGTCAGCGAATCTATTTGATTTCATTAATCATCAATTTGGTGGAGGATCACAACATGCTCAAGGTGTCAAAAACCCACAAGATTATGAGAATTTGATGCTCAACACACAATGCAACAAATATTTGTGCCCCGATACCGGAATTTGCGTTGATGCACCTAAATTCTGTCCCTGCCCATACCCGTCGTCCCAATTAAGGTGTTTTTTGCCTGATGGGAGATATGTCTGTATATCGAAACCAGCAGGCGAAGGTATTTCGGAAAAATACGATGATCCAAAGACCAATTTCAAGATTGATGCTAAAGATGATAATATACGCGATTGCGGATGGGTCAGTAGAGCATGGAGAGGTTTGTGATTGGAAATATAACGCAATAGATGCACTTTTGATGGAGGTGATTCAAAAGGTATACCTGAAATATCTCACCCATGGCATGGAATCAATAAGAAGGGACGTACTATAATAGCCCGAGAATTTTCTATAAGCTCAGTAAATCTATAGGACGTCTCAAATAGATCATTTTTCTCTAGCTATTTCTAAATAAATAATCTTTCCATAACACCGCTTGTTGGAATAGCTAGAGGCTTGTAACAGAGTTCTGAAGCTTGTATCTCTTGATGTTCAGTAAAATTCAGTATCTTCCAATTTTCTTTTCTACTCTCTGTAATATACATGAGCCGGTATCATTGAAATAATTTTCTATTGCAACATAACAATCCATATTGAGTAAAACGCGGCAAATTGATTCCTAATCTGAGTCATAAGACAAAGAGAAAATTTTTTTTTTTTTTTTTTTTTTTGCAATTTTTCAAACATATATCAAAGATATCAAAAAAGTAATCAGATTAAATCCATTGGTCCATACACAACTATTTTATTTAATTCACTCTATTTTTTACACAACACCTACATTCCCCCCTCCACCTATGCTAAGAGCTAGAACTACAAGACAGGGTAATACGGTTTTATCCCAATTATACAGAAGATGTTTCGCTACGCAGGGATTCAGCTACCCAGTTCCTCCAGAGTACGAATCGAGAACCCCACCATATTCCAAATTAGTTGATAAACTTGCCACCGTTAAAAAAATAATCAATAACCAGCCGTTGACTCTTGCTGAAAAGATCTTGTATTCTCATTTATGCAATCCCGAGGAAAGTCTCACTTCATCAAATGTTTTCGATATCAGAGGTAAAGAATATTTGAAATTGAATCCTGATCGAGTTGCAATGCAGGATGCATCTGCTCAAATGGCATTGCTACAATTCATGACTTGTGGTATGAACTCAACCGCAGTACCAGCATCTATACATTGTGACCACTTGATTGTGGGTAAAGATGGTGCTTCTACTGATTTGACAAAGTCCATTGCAACTAATAAAGAAGTATTTGATTTCTTGCAAAGTTGTGGTGAAAAATACGGTATTCAGTTTTGGGGACCAGGATCAGGTATTATTCATCAAATTGTGTTGGAGAATTTCTCAGCTCCTGGGTTGATGATGTTGGGTACCGACTCACACACACCAAATGCCGGTGGTCTCGGTGCTATTGCCATCGGTGTCGGTGGTGCCGATGCTGTTGATGCATTAACCGGAACGCCATGGGAGTTGAAAGCTCCAAAAGTCTTGGGTGTCAAATTAACTGGTAAAATGTCGGGATGGACCTCACCCAAAGATGTCATTACCACTTTGGCAGGTATATTGACTGTTAGAGGAGGTACCGGTTACATTGTTGAATACTTTGGCGATGGAGTTGCTAATTTGTCATGTACTGGTATGGCCACGATAACCAATATGGGTGCTGAAATTGGTGCTACCACTTCCATCTTCCCATACCAAGATGCCCATAGGAGGTACTTGATTGAAACAAAAAGAGAACCTGTAGCGAATGCAGCAGATGCCGTCAACAAGGAGGTCAAGTTCTTGCAAGCTGATGAAGGTGCTGAGTATGACAAGGTTATTGAAATCAACCTTTCTGAATTGGAACCACATGTAAATGGTCCATTTACACCGGATTTATCAACACCGATCTCCAAGTTTGGAGAAACTGCACAAAAGGAAGGTTGGCCAGCAACTGTGTCGGCTGGATTGATTGGGTCTTGTACCAACTCATCTTACCAAGACATGTCAAGAGCTGTATCTATTATCAAACAAGCAGAAGCAGCAGGATTGAAGCCAAAGATACCATTCTTTGTTACACCAGGCTCGGAACAGATTAGAGCTACAATTGAAAGGGATGGGCTTATAAGCACATTTGAAAAGAATGGTGCCATTGTTTTGGCGAATGCTTGTGGTCCCTGTATTGGTCAATGGGACAGAGTTGATGTTCCTAAGACATCTACGGATTTTAATGCTATATTTACCAGTTTCAATAGGAATTTCAGAGCTAGAAATGATGGAAATAGAAATACCATGAATTTTTTGACATCGCCAGATATGGTTACAGCAATGATTTATTCAGGTGACATCAACTTCAATCCAATCACTGATGCCATTAGATTGGAAAATGGCACTGAATTTAGGTTTCAGCCACCAGAAGGTGTTGATTTGCCCGATAAAGGATTCATCAAGGGTAGATCAGAATTTTACCCTGAACCAAATCCACAACCCAAACCAGAAGTTCCTGTTTCTGTTAGCCCAACTTCAGATAGATTGCAATTATTAGAACCTTTCGAACCTTGGAATTGTGAAGAGTTGTCAACTAATGTATTATTAAAAGTGGAAGGGAAGTGTACTACTGATCATATATCCGCTGCCGGTGCATGGTTGAAATATAAGGGACACTTGGAAAACATTTCCTACAATACTCTAATTGGTGCTGTAAATAAAGAAACTGGTGAGGTCAATAAAGCATACGATTTGAATGGTGATTCATATGGTATTCCAGAATTGATGATGAAATGGAAAGCAGACAAGAGGCCTTGGGTTGTTGTTGCTGAACACAATTATGGTGAAGGATCAGCAAGAGAACATGCTGCTTTATCACCAAGATTTCTTGGTGGTTCGGTAATTTTGGTGAAATCGTTTGCTAGAATTCATGAAACAAACTTAAAAAAGCAAGGTATGTTGCCATTGACTTTTGCCAATGAAGAAGATTACGATAAGATACTGGCGGGAGATTTGATCACCACCATTGATTTGAAAGATATGATTGCCAAGGATGGAAATAACGGGGGAACATTGCGATTAAAAGTTACCAAAAGAGATGGATCTGAATTTGAAATTGGTGCCAAACATACAATGTCAAAAGATCAAGTTGAATTCTTTAAAGCTGGTTCAGCCATCAATTACATTGGTAATTTGAAAAAGCAAGAGTCAAACGCATGATCTGCATTTAAAGAGCTTTATATTTATTGTTTTGTAGATTTAGTTCAACGAAAAGATAATCTGCATTAGAACACCGATTCACAATCAAGCATCAATCAAAGTATCTCTTTTCTTATTGTCGTCATCGTCATCGTCTTTATCTTCATCTTCATCTTCATCATCATCATCATCATCATCGCCTCTATCTCTACCGTAATACTCGTCCAAAATCTTTGGACTGATTCTGTTCAACAACTCTCTAGGATAGATTCTCAATAACGACCAAGCAAGGTCTAAAGATTCAATAATTGTTCTATTTTCATAAGCACCCTGGTTGATGAAATTCTTTTCAAACTTTTCCAAAAACTCCAACGACAATTTATCTTCAGTTGACAATGCTTCTTCACCGACAACAGCCTTCATAGCAGCGGCATCCTTACCAATGGCATACTTGGCATACAATTGGTTGGAGACATCACCATGATCTTTTCTAGTTCTTCCTTCACCAATGGCGGATTTCATCAAACGTGACAATGATGGCAACACATTGATTGGTGGGTAAATAGCTCTATTGTGTAATTGTCTATCAACGAAAATTTGACCTTCAGTAATATAACCAGTCAAATCTGGAATTGGATGGGTGATATCATCGTTAGGCATTGTCAAAATAGGAACTTGGGTGATGGATCCGTTTCTCCCTTCAACTCTACCAGCTCTTTCGTAAATGGTTGACAAATCGGTATACATATAACCAGGGTAACCTCTTCTACCAGGCACTTCTTCTCTAGCAGCAGACACTTCTCTCAAAGCATCAGCATAAGATGACATATCGGTCAAAATGGTCAACACGTGTCTTTCAGTTTGATAAGCCAAATATTCAGCAGTAGTCAATGCCAATCTTGGAGTAATGATTCTTTCAATTGTAGGATCATTGGCCAAGTTCAAAAACAATGATGTTCTCTCTAATGATCCATTTTCTTCGAAATCTTGTTTGAAAAATCTCGAGGTTTCCAAATTGACACCCATTGCTGCAAACACAATGGAGAAGTTTTCTTCGTGACCATCATGGACATCTTTAGTTGGACGAACCAAACCTGCTTGTCTACAAATTTGGGCAGCAATTTCATTATGTGGTAAACCCGAGGCTGAAAAGATGGGAATCTTTTGTCCTCTGGCAATGGAATTCATCGTGTCGATAGCAGAAATACCAGTACTAATCATTTCTTCAGGGTAAATACGAGCATATGGATTAATTGGTGATCCATTAATATCCAAATACTCTTCGGCAAAAATTTTGGGACCTTTATCTATAGGTCTACCCGATCCATCAAAGATTCTACCCAACATATCTTCACTAACGGGGATTTTCAAGTTTTCACCGGTAAATTCAACTCTAGTCTTTTTCACATCGATTCCTGAAGTACCTTCAAAAACTTGAACAATGGCTTTAGAACCTCTAATTTCCAAAACTTGACCTTGTCTAACTGATCCATCAGGTAATGTCAAATTGACAATTTCGTTAAAACGTGGGAACTTGACATTGTCAACAATGACTAACGGACCATTAACACCGCCAACTGTGTTGTAGTTAATCCTAGGCTTAATTTTGAAACCCTCAGTGACGGCTTTTTTATTCAATTCGTACAACTCTTTATCTGAAAGTGACATCTTTATGGAATCCTTCTAGAAGACGGGCCTTGTGGTATTGCTTTTTTGTTTAATATTGGAAGGCGGGTCGAATTGATAAAGCGCTTGACGATAAGAGAGAGGCTGGCGCTATGTCGAGATTTCTGTTTTGGTGAAACTTTCGATTGCGAATAAAGAAAAGAGAGAGAAATTTGGCTTGCATCCACACACCAATACAAATATAAGGACTACTAAATGTATACGACTTTTAGTACATGACTATTACAATATTTCACTAATCAAATCCCAATCATCACCACGGCTTGTCTTTGACTCGTTCAAAAACAAGTTGTTGAAATTCAATGTTTGAAAAGCAAGAGCCTTGTTGTGATGCTTTTGAGCATACGTGGATTTTACAATTGACTTGTACACTTGTTGTAACAAATCATGGGAATTGGACGTTAGATTGAATTTCGAGCCAGATGGAATAGAGTTCAAAGTGGCGATTTCCGACTCTTCAACATTTGCGAGTTTGTCCAATATTTTCTCAAAATTGCACCAATCTTCAATCGTAAACTCTGATGTGTCAATTACCAAAGTTGCCAATAATACTTGGAAATTGGCAACTATTTTCACAATCACCACCATAAATTCGAGAAAATCTTTTATTGATAGCTTGTTAAAAGGTTTGTTAATTATTCGGTGCGGAATGGTGATCTTTCTAGTGGTTGACGAGCTCGTACTGTTTTGTCTGAATACTGGTATACTATTGAGCTCAACAGGCTCAATAGGCGACGTCAATCTTGCCGCACGGCGTTGAAAATTTAACGTTTTCGAAGATAACGGAAGCTGGTAAGCATCGCCCAACTTGATCACTTTTTCAGAAACATTGTCTATACCCATGGATGTAGTCTCTTTTTGTTCTCTGTCATCATCATTATCATCGATCATGGATTCTTTTTGTCCCGTAATCATCACTTCTTTTCTTTTCAAAAGGTCATAAAATTTGGTATCAGGTAGATACTTTGTCAATGTGCGCGAGTGTGGTAGGTGGATGTCAAATAGTCGCGAAAGTTGATTTTGCAAAACAACAAGTCGTTCGAGAAACTGATTGATTGCTGAAAGATTATAACCAAGAAACTCATCTAAAATCAAAATTGGCTGATGATGGAGAAATAACTTTTTATTGTCTCTTTTTTGCAAAGCAACTTCCAATAGGATTCGAAAATGCTGAAATTGGATCTTCTGAGCTTGGCGCTCCACTTGTGCAATTTTGGTCAATTGAAAGTCGTCAATCTCCTTGATCAACTGGTCTGATTTGTTTGAGTAAGCCTTTATCAATTCAGTCTCCTTGTTTAACAACCTTAACCGGATTGAATCAATCTCCTTTTGTATTTCCTCACTCTTGATCTTCAAACTATCAACCTTTTTTACCGCTTGGGATTTCGCAAAGTCGATAGAGTCAAGTCGAAGCTTAGTGTCTAATATTTTCAACTTGTTCAATTGGATCGCTAAAGCTGTGATTGTGCTCACCGATGGTTTTGGAATATCATCTCGTAGCTTACTATATAGTTCATCAGCCACCTGTGTTGACTTTTCCTGTCCGCTTTGCAAGACAGATGCCATCTTGAATATTGTGTTGATTTGCCCTTCATAACTCTCCAACACTTTGTCATCTTGTATCGCTAGACTTTGCAATCGTTTCAAAGTTTTACTGTCAGCAGGCCCATGGAAGTCCTTGTGGAATTCTGACTCATGTTTCTTCTGTTGCATAACACATGTAGAGCATGTGGTGAAAGGAAGAACGTGAATCTGGAGTGTCTCAGGGGGAATCTCTTTGGTTGTTTGTGAGACAAAATATTTTGTGAAACTCGAAACAAGTAGTGTACTATTGTATAAAACCTTTGAATAGAAAATCACCACTTTGACCTTACAAGGACACAACAATATGAGAACAGACTCTTTGCTTGTGACGGAGAGTGAGGAAACAAACCCATTAACCGCGCAAAGGGCTGGATTTAAACGAGTTTATTACATGCTTCTCTGCACACAAAATAGACTGTTTAACTACAAAATACAAACTATATCTTCTCTAATCTAAGTCACTTTAGCTATTGCCACTCCCAATTCAGAGTCCCCTTGTCCATAATACAAAAACCAATGTCCCTTGAACTGCACAATTCCCTCACAAAACACCACTTTGTTTACCTGTCCTTCCACTTCATTCAGCAGTTGTGGTTTCAACATAGGATGCTCCAATCTAGCCAATGGGCCCTGCTTGATGTTATCATAATCAATCAACATGGAATTAACAGTATACGTCTCTGGGGCTAAGTCGTATCCACCAGTAGTTGCAGCATTGTAAATGAATATCCATTGATTGTTAGAACCAGCCATCTTGATTGGGGCAGGACCACTTTCAATCAACTTATTTTCACGATGTAAAACTTGCTTGGCAAAGACATTATGATTGATTGAATTACTAGTCAACTTCCAATGTATCAAGTCCTTGGATTCAGCTAAATGTAATTGACAATCTCCCCAAATCATATAATATTTCCCATCTTTACTCTTCTCATTGAAAATAGCCCCTGACTTCAGCCAATCTTTACGGATAATTCTGTTTCCATTACTGGTGACAGCGATATCTTTCCAAGTGGGTGGCACAATAGGACCGAGTTTGGTCCAATGAAACAAATCTTCACTGGTTGCAACACATAATCGAGCTGTATGTAAGTCAAAAGCCGTATAGGTAACAATGAACAACTTCAGTTCCGGATCCCTGACAATTCGAGGATCTTCAACTCCACCACCTTCTTCATAAGGTTCAGTGGCAGTTATTATTGGTTTCTTGTGTTTATGGAAATTAACCCCATCAGAAGACCAAGCAATTCCTACAGATGATAACTTGGCTTTATTTTGAGCTCGGTACAACATTACTACATGATCATCAATGACAATTGCTGTAGCATTGTACAAATATGCACTCTCAAATTCAACATCGGGATCGGGTTTCATTATGGGGTTATGTTTGTATCTTTTGAACGGACCAATGGGGAATGCAGTTGGTGGCTTGTAATTTTTATCTCCACAAATGGAGTTTTTATTGATTATGGGTATCATCATGTTGTTGTTGCCGGAGTGTCCTTTCTGGTTGGAAGTTGGGCAAGTGCTGATAAACAGATTTAACTTTGCTTTCGACTATGTTTTTTTTTTTTTTCCCCACTCTTTTCAACTTTTGACCGAAGCAAAAAAAAAAAATGAAAGTTACAATAAAGAAGCTTCGACGACTGCTTAAGTGGCGGAACAGAAACTTCCTAATTAGGACACACACCTTAGGGGGTTATCTAAATTTGTACACGACGACATTTTCGCTATGACACAACAATTGTGTCGCCGATGAGACATTTTTTTATTTGCTACCTTTTTTTTTTCAACTGAACTTGGTAGCTCCTATGGTTGCGGTTTTTTTAAAGTGTGGGTTTTGGGGGGAATTATTGAACAGTTTGAGTAATAAGGTCGCACACCTTCTACATTGACTTCAGTATAGCTTCCCTAGACTACTAAGTCTATTACTTTTGGTAACTCATGAAGAGCCTATACCTCTGGCATTAGTTGCACTATGCAAAGTCTCCATACTCACAGCCCAACTTTTCAATGGTTAGAACCAACAAAAAAAAAACCAAAAAGAGAACCAATCCAAAAAAAATTAGTACAGAGAATAAGGGGATCTTCATTGATTTTAAACCGTTTCAATTACACCCTGAACTGGACACTTATTCAATTCAATTTAGAACAAATATCACCACTACTATAAAGAAACACGGGTTATGGGACACTTACTTTCACATCCGATTGAGGACAAGAATCTCGATTATAAGGTATATACGAGACTTTCCTATTGTATTGGATCTATGCAAGGGTATCGTATGAGTATGGAAGACGCGCATGATGCTAAAATTAATGAGGATGAAACTGTTGCCGTGTTTGGAGTATTTGATGGGCACGGAGGACAACAATGTGCAGAGTACTTGTCAAATCATTTGACAAAGTATATTTTCAAACGACTCATACATCTACAAGACGCAAGTCGTTATAACAGCAGTAGCAGCGGAAAAGTTTCTAGCAATCAACAAGTTCTCAAGATTTTGAAAGATTCATTTTTTAAGATGGATCACGATTTGTCCAATTCACAAAGCTATATCAATTGTGGATCAACTAGTGTCGTGGTGGCAATTTTCAACAACAAGATATATGTGGCAAACACTGGCGATTCACGATGTATAATATCCACCAATGAAGGCAATTCCAAGACGTTATCATTTGACCAAAAGCCAAGTGTGATTGGAGAAAGAGTACGCATAGAGAATAGTAATGGGTATGTGATTAACAATCGAGTTAATGAAGTGTTGGCATTGAGTCGAGCAGTTGGAGATTTTAAATTCAAGACTCCGTATCTTACATCTACATTGAACAAGTATATCCTTGACAATATTACCGAAATGTATAAAAAGGGCCAGCAAGAGCAACTGAATCTGAAACTGGGCAGTAGTGGTAGTAACAAGAGTAGTAGCAACAACAACAACAACAACAACAACAACAATAATAGCAAGCTGTCCTTGAGTAATAATACTAGTAACCTGTCACCACCATCGCTACAGATATCGGATCATGAATACATACACATTCCACCAGAATTATTTCAAGTAACTGTTGAACCAGAAATTCTTATATTTGACATGAATGAATTACAAACACCCGAATTCATTGTCATTGCCTGTGATGGAATATGGGACTGTTTCAAAAACGATCAATTAATCAAATTAATCCGAGACAAATTGGTACTAGGATGGAAATTGAATAAGATTGTTGAATATATTTTAAATGACAGTTTAACCATGGCTAATAACTATACTGGTATTGGGCTAGATAACATGACATTGATTATAGTGGCTTTACATCCTGGTAAAAGTCTAGACGATTGGTATAGTGATATGATTTTCAAGATTGAAAAGGAAAAAGGATTACATTAGACGATAAGTTGGGTTATAAATGTGATGATAGGGTAATATAATGATACAACGATTATGTATATGTGATTATGGACAAGGGTCGGAATTAGGTAGAGATAAGTGTAGACAGACATTGGTGCCTTTGAACGAAGGATGTGGCAAGTGCATAGAGCTCAAGCTTAGTTGTATATTCAATGGCGATTCTTTTTTCAAGCCGAAAAAAAAAAAATAGCCAATTTATACCCGAGATATTTATACTATAATCTAAGAAACCGTAGTTTAGCCGCACCTCCTGCTACCACAATAGAGTCTCTTCGACTTTTCTATCATGAAGCTATGTTCAGAGGGATCTCATTTTGTAGGGGTGTAATAATAACGAGTAATTCAATTGCTTCGCGACATTCCTTCTATGACATAATGCAATGTATTCTCTTGTATGAGAGCAAGTTGTGAATTCGAGCTAACGGTGGGCTGTGGGGTACCTACCCTACTCCATTTCCACTGACATGAAAAGGGGTTCTACGCGTCTATGTTGTCTAAAGCTATGTGGTTATATATAGTTTTTTGGATAAAGGTGGACTGATTTTTTTTTTTTTTTTTTTTTTTTGACTGTCTGTGTGTCGTGTAATTTGAATGTCGGAGAAAAAAGCGAGAAAATATCATCATGATGTTCTTGTAACCATCTGATGAAATAGAATAAGAATATCGGGCCAACTTAGCTGTCACTTTGCATATAACCCCATTCAGCATTATATACATGTCTTTATAGAGCTCATTACTCAACTGTACACAGGTACCTTATATTCATCCATTGCATAACAACATATTCAGAACTTATAACTTTTTCCATTCACAAACCTCCATTATACAAAACAAGATACTCAACGCAAATAATTACCACCTGATTTATCCAGCAACTTAGCTTCTCAATTATAGCTTCAACCCCATTCTATCGAACGATAGATATACCACCTACAAACGCTCCACCCACCCCGCAAGCAGGACCATTACTCTTTCCTTTTAGCATTTTCAATATTTATTCACCCAATCAAAAATAAACAATTAACCCAGACGTATAGGCTAAAATGACAGACATTGCCAATTTCAAAGACCCCATACTATCCCTAGTCAGGGATCCCAATTTGAACAAAGACGAGACCAAATCAAGCCAGATTGTAAATCTCATACACGAAATTTCCGAACGTCGATTAAACAAGTTGTGTTCAACAACGTATATAATCTTGCAAACATTGGACAAGATTCAACTCAAGTTCAAAAGTTGGGAATTTTTATCACTAGATTATAATTCCAACACTCATTTTGCCAATGTTGATGATAAAATCAAGATTTTCAATACTGGCGTTGCTGATAAGGTGATGCAAGCGTGCAGTGAGTTGAATTACAAGATTGTCAAGATTGCTGCTGATATTGATTTGGTTAGTAAGTCATCGAGGACGTTATCGGTGCTGGATTTGATCTCTGACGAAGGAACGATGTTGACGTCGTTGTTGTTGCGAGTTATTAAATTAAAAGATGAGATTGTTGAGCAATTGTCGATTTCGTACTCAAAAGCGAAATTGATTTTGATTGGACGAGATTTGGAGTTGATGCATTACGATGATAGGAGTAGTGATAGCGATAGCGATAGCGATAGTGAAGACGATGGTGATGATGACACTGTGAGCTATTACAAGACGTTTATTGTTACCTTGTTGAAACAATTGAATGACGCGATCTTGGCTAATGACTTTGACTCCAAATACGAATGTCTTGCCGTGATTAATGATTTGGAAAAGATGTTTGAAAAGTATAAGATGGAAAAGATGATCGATAGGAGGATTAAAGAACATGACAAAGAGCTAGAACAGCAACTACAGCACCAGCTGCACCAGCATCAACAGCAGCGACACCACCAAAACCATCAACAGCATACCCCACAGCAGTATCACCCCACTGAATCAACTCCCAAATCGGATTTGCAATTTGGCTTTGATGAAGATTCCTCTTCTACATCGGGTAAAGATTCTCATGGACTTGAAGATACATTCTCCGAATATTCCATGACTTCATCCACGGCATTCCAAGGACATTTGCCAATGGTTAGATCAATTACCCAATTAAAATCAGCAAGAGGTGGCGCAGGAGCAACTGGAGCAACTGGAGCAACTGGAGCATCACAAAGAGACAGTAGAAGCTTTTACGATTATGAATTGAGCAGTAGTAATGGCATGTACAAGTCATCCATTACTGAAGAATTACCATACTTGAGAACTGCATTCGATTCAGCCAAGAACTTTGAAAATGATGTTAGTCATTATAAGCAAGAAGTTGGCATGGATGATGAGGACGATGGATCGGAAAAGGAGAACTTGGGAACTCGATCGAGAAGAACACGTCGTAAGAAAAGACGCCAACGGAAACAAAGACAAGGGCAAGTGGAAGAAGAAGAAGAAGAAGATGGAGAAGGGGAAGGTGAGGAACCAGGGTTACATCTGAATAAGCAGCCTTTTTTCCACAAGATTAATAATCTACCGCAATCGACACTTTATACCGAAAGTAAAATACTTCAACCACAATCACAAAAGACTACAACTAGTATGCCTAGTACGTTTTTGAATACTAGTGGGTTATTGAGAACATTGGGTATACGACCTCAAGTGATTAATGTGCCCCATGAGAACACTTTGGTGAAGGGTTATAATAGAAAACAGGTTGAAGAGGCCAAGGAGAAACACGATAGGCTGAGGCAGCATCAGCAGCAGCAGCAGCAGCAGCAGCTACAACAGCTGGAACAGGAGCAGGAGCAGGAGCAGGAACAGAAACAAGAGCAAGGACACGATCAGGAACAGCAAAAGTATTTGCCATTGTCTGAAGAAAATGTGCTTCATTTGAGTCACGAGTATCTTGATTGATTGATTGATTGATTGATTGATTAATGGTCAATTAACCATTCTTTCCATTTTATTTCAATTCTAATTTATTTCAACTTTTTGCACAAAGTAAGTAGGTATTAAACGTATATAGGCTTTTATTCAGTCACCGCGTTTCCTTTCTTCTTTTGCATCTACTGGTTTCACATCAGCATTGCATTTATACAATTCCTTAACAAATGACTCTCCCCAATAACCAGAAGTATATTTGGAAATATAATCAAACATTTTCGTAAAATTGAACGCCTTCTTCTCCAGTGGTAATGTCAAACTTTCCTTTATGGCATCACTTAAATCTTCAGTGTTCCATGGATTAACCACAATTGCCCCCGACAAACATTGAGCCGCACCAGCAAATTCCGACAAAATCAACGCCCCCTTACGTTGTTGTTGACATGCAATGTATTCATACGACACCAAGTTCATTCCATCTCTGGTTGAACTAACTAAACATACATCACTGATATTGTATAATGAAAGTAACTCATTAAAAGGAATGGATTTATGCATATAGTGAATGGGGACAAATTCAACCGTGCCAAATTGACCATTGATTCTCCCCACCAATTCATTAACTGTTGCTCTTAAACTTTGATACTCTTCAACATCGCCTCTCAGTGGCACTGCAACTTGAACAAGAACAACTTTACCTATCCATTCAGGATTTTGTTGCAAGAAAATTTCAAAAGCATGCAATTTTTGTGGGACCCCCTTTATATAATCCAACCGATCAACTCCAACAATGACTTTAACGCCGTCAAATTTTTTCTCCAATTGAGTTATACGTTGTTGAACTTCGGGGTTTTTGAGCCCTTCGGTGAAATTATCAACATCGATACCAATGGGGAAAGCACCAATACTAATTGATCGGTTTTCATAGAGGATTCCATTGGGTAATGTCTTGACATTGGGTACGATTCTTGATACTGAACTCAAGAAATGACGAGCATAGTCATAAGTGTGGAAACCAATCAAGTCACAACTTAAAACCCCAACAAGAATTTCTTTTCTAACTGGTAAAATACGATAAATTTCCGATGATGGGAATGGCGTATGCAAGAAAAACCCAATACGAATGTTTTTCTTCAGAGAGCCAATTTCTTGTCGCAACATTTCTGGTAATAGCATCAAATGATAATCATGTACCCAAACCATATCGTTATCTTCAACTTGTTTTGAAATTTCCACGGCAAATTTCTTGTTGGCTTCGATATATGCTGCCCATGCATTTTCATCGAAATTCATTTCACCAGGATGATAATGAAACAATGGCCACAAGATGGAATTACTGAATCCATTATAGTGTAAATCGGCAATTGTGTCAGAAAGGAAAATGGCAGTACACTTGAACTTATTCATCAAGTCCTTATTGACTTTGGCTTGTTCATCTTCAGGTATTTCTAATCCGGGCCATCCTAACCATTGGAATTCAGTGGTTTTTTTCAATCCTTGTAATGCAGTGACTAGTCCACCTGATGACATGGAGTAGTCGTATGATCCATCTTCTTTTCTTTTGATGGTGACTGGTAATCTATTCGAAACGACAAATACTTTTCCTTCTACCATGATGATCTATCTAAACAAAAAATGGTGTCGTTGGAGTTGGTGTGCAAATAAATTGAGGGAATAGTGTATGAGTGGAAATATATATATATATATATGTATAAATAAATATATATACGTAAGCAACAATTGATTGTGATTTGTTGACGAGTTAAGAATTAGCAATCGCTTTTGCTTATTGTTGGTTGATCTTTGTTTTTTGCTACTTTGGTTATTACATATTTTTTTGATATATATAAAATATAAAATATAAATCTATTTTAATTTAAAATTATTAAAATTATTATTCCAAGGAATTCCTTTGTGTAATATGTAATATTTTTTTATGTTTTTAGTTGTTACAGTTGTAGTAGTAGTAGTAGTAATAGTAGTAGTAGTAGTAGTAGTAGTAGTAGTAGTATTACTTATAGTTATAAAAACTGTTACATTGTTTTGATTAGCAACTTTATAATAAAGTGAAACAATTGGTATCAAAGAAAAACATATTTATCAGCCTCAAATTAGGGGTTAGTGTGATGAGTATATACATATACATATTGCGCTTGGTGATTACGTTTTCTCAATTGTGTATCTATCTCTCCTCCTTTTCCTCCCCCCTCGTGCTCACTAGAAACGTTTTCAAAAGGCAAAACATTGATCTTCAAAACACAATCTCAAAGGGAGGGAGGGATCTTTATGTATAAATATAACAAAGTGGGAAGGAGTAGCCGAGGACGAAGTTGAGGAAGTAAAAGTTAAGGAAG
>OGTJ01000089.1_pt1 | contig 62100 bp, 27 predicted proteins | sample 1574611 | NCBI WGS metagenome assembly OGTJ01 (sample SAMN03295858, study PRJEB24534) | human gut metagenome | isolation source: fecal sample 1 from infant 9 | host: Homo sapiens | place: USA: Pittsburgh, PA | collected 2014-07
GTGTGTGTGTGTGTGTGTGTGTGTGTGTGTGTGTGTGTGTGTGTGTGTGTGTGTGCAGATACGCCTTATGGGTTTTCCTACACTCACTCTGTATTGTATGCAGTATGAACCCATGTTGCTTGCCGAAAGGAGGAGATGTGAAGATAAAACAAAAGAAGGTGGCTTCAAATTACTCCCCACCACACGGCTGAAAAACATTCAACTTTGTGAAGCTAGATTTAGTTGAGAGTTTACCCTTTTGTTGGGAGAATTTGGGCTTTTCAGAGAAGATACAGCCAAAATGAACCATCAATTGGCGTAACAAGAGAGCCTATCTTCTTTCTACAAGTAACAAAGCTCAACAAAATTCTATCTAATTTCAACAACTATATTACATTATCCTAATCGCCTCGTCACTTAATTTGTCTCCTCTTTGGTTTGTTTGATAGCTGCATCGATAGTCTCCTTGATTTCGGCTTCAGTTGGTTCTTTGGTCTCCGTTTTTTTAGGTTGCGGTAAATCGGCAATATCCTGAGCTATTTGTGGATCTTGATGTTTTCTGGCATTTATAATGGCACTAAACACTGGGTCACTGTAAAACAATCCATACCTTCTAAATTGTTTGATCAAATCAGCAGTTTGTTTCGTATCCAACCCATCAGCAAATTTAGCAAATGTGTATCCCAAGCCAGCAAACCATTCATAATTCAAATGTAATTTAAATTCTTTGGGGTTCTTTTTAGCTTCCTTTTCCAATTGCTTCATGGTGGTTTCCATATACTCTTTAGTCAATGGGGTATTGTAACCTTCGCCTTGGCTCAAATGAACACCCAAATGTCTAATTGTATTGAACAAACCCTTTTGATGAGCAGGAACCATTCCTCCATACTCTTTAATCTTGGTTTCTCTGTAGAAATCCTTGTATTCATCAATAGTAGCTTTCCTAGTTCCTGTCCAACCCAATGCAACCAATTCATCTTGACTTACATTCAATTTAACACTTCCTGGTAAACGGAAAAGTTTCATTGGATTGAATGCACCAGAAAACAAAAACAAAAAGATGACAACAACTTTAACAATATGGATTCCAAAAAAGAAACATTGCAACAACACATCCACTGGATCTTCTAAATCTTTAAGCAATGCACGTTCAACATTGACAAACCCAGTTGATTTGGCAACATATGCCATTAATCTAGTAGCATGATTAGTTAAACAAATACCAGGAGTAGGACTAATAAAATCGGGTAAATCAGTATACAACCAAATTGCCAATAACCCAAGAATTGAATACCAAGTGAAATAATCAAATTTCCAAACTGGTAAAATCAATTGACCTGGCCATACATGAACATTAACCAATTCTTCCTTGGGAATAATGGAAGACACTTGTTTGGCAGCATCATCTTCAAACAAAAAATTCCCATCCTCGGTCAAGTATCCAGGAGCAGTGGATTTTTGAAATCCAATAGGTTGGGTATGATAAAACACACTTGGTCGTAATGCAATTGGCAATGTTTCGAAAATCTTGAACAAATCGCCAAACGTCGTCTTGGTATTAATTTGGAAACAATAATCCCTTTCTGAATCTTGATTGAAACGAACGTATACATCTAAAAATGCAATTTCTTCTTCATTGGCATCAGTTGTAACATCATCATCATCATCGACAATTTCTTCAATTTTGGGTTGTGTAGCATTTGCATTGACATCGGAGGAATTGTTGTGTACATGAACACCGGAAGATGTTCCTGATGATGGATTACGGTTGGAAGATGATGATGATGACATGGTTATTGTAGGTCTGATTGTAAATAAGAAGGAGAGTGTGGTGGTTTTGTTGAAAAATTACTTATTTTCTCCTCCCTTGTTTTTTTGTCGATTGGAGATGAGTGTGGGAGCGCCGAACGGAGTGGCAACTAAAATAGATCTGCGGGCAGTTCTGTCTTTTTATCCGAGTGACGTATTATTTTTTTTTGTACGTCATTCACGTCATTGTACATAATGAAATCTGGAACCTCTGATGATATTAATAATACGAATGGGCTTGAGAAATCACATTGTGAATGAGCAAAAAAATTGTCATCAATAGTTGACGGCTAGATGGTTGCAGAAGGGCACAAATTGGTACACTGGACACAAAAAATTCGATGGAAGACATTTCATTTGATAGAATCTTGACATGTTTCATTTTTCATGTTTCATGTTTCACATTCTGGGATTAAAAGGATAGTAAGAAAGAGGGTACTAATTTCCAGAGGCATTTGGTATTCATCTTATGATGTGCTGTATGAGATCGCTCCCCACCTCGTTTTTGTTTATTAAATTTTGAGCAAAAGAGTTGCAAAGTTGGTCGATATCCAATAGAATAGGAGCACCTCTACTCTTCGTATCACATGTAAAGAACACAACGCCCCATTATCAACAACATGACTCAAAAGGTTTAATTTGTATTGAAAACCTATTCTAACACTTTGGCAGTTCTTCTGTTCTATTTACCAATGTTTGGCTTATTTGACCGCGAATGAAATTAGCATTTTGTTCGATGATTGCGAGTGTGTTGCCTCACATGTAGATTCAAAATGGTCTACAATTGTGCTTTTAGAAACCAATTTCAAGAAAACTGGTAAAAAAATTGACGGAAAATTGGCAGTGACTAGTCTGCTTAGTTCTGCACAACATCTCACTAAACTCAACCAGCTAGATTGGTGAAAGATAGGCACGATGATGCTTGCTTTATAATATTGGGTTCTATATTTGACCGAATCTGTTCATCCTGTTCTTTACTTCATTGAAGCAAATGTACAGATATTTGCAATAATTTGATAAACGCTTTCTTTTTTTGTATAGACATTACATGCGATTACGATGCGTTCAAAGCCAGTATCGGACCGGGAAAGGAGTACGACGGGGGATATTTTTAGATAAACAATTTCCCTGAAAAATACAAAATAGAAGAGCTTTGAATAGAGTGTAGTGTAGAGTTTGATTCCTATTCTAATGGTATTTTATTCAAAGCTAAAGCCAACTCGCTCAAACTAGCATGAGCCCTACTTCCTTCAAAGCTTCAGAGTGCAAACAAGAGTTTATGGTCACACGATATCAAATATTGTCTCTCCAATGCTGTCTCTCTGCTAGTAATCTTTCTTTCTGTATGTTTGGAAAATCTTCTACAAAAATTTAACTTTTTTTGGTTACCAAATAGAAAGCATGTTTTAAATCCGTTTAATGTACAGGTTTTTGTGCAAAAAAGCGTGAAAAGGGTTATTCTGCAGACACAGAGGCGGTTTATCCGTTTCCTCTCTCTCTCTCTCTTTGGTTCTATAATTTTTACATATTTTGCAACCTCTAAATATTTCCCGTTTCAGGTTAAATTAAAAAAAAAAAAAAAAAAAAAAAAGAGAGATTAGGAGTGTTTTGTAGATTTTTGACGATAATATGGAAGCTCTTCATTTTTTGGTCGTGTCATGTGACACAAACGCGAAAACAGAGATTTTTCAAAGAAAACTCTGTATTGTTTTTGAAAGGAAATGGAAGAAAAACAGTGTCGGATGCAGTTAATTTAACAAAAACCGCCTCCCCTAGTGATTTTGAATAATAAAATTATCTTGTCAGGGGAAAACACTGAAGTGAGGCAAGGGAATAATACCGTACTGTCATGTATGCTTGAAGGACAAGAAAAAAAGAAAGAAAAGGATAGATTGTGGTTAATGTAAAATATGGGGGAAGGTTATCTGTGTATCCTATGAAAATATATCGCGTTGCTCTGACTCTCGTATTGTATGAATAAATAACAACGCTCTATACAATCAAATTTTGTGAGGCTTTGCTTCAGTCTTGACCTAACTATCCTCCTTTTGAAAAACTGGTTTCCTTTTCCGAACGTTGTAAAAGAAAACACAGCCTCTGAAGAGGTAGTGTACTGCGATCAAATAAATAAACTCAAGAAAGAACATTATGTGTTTGTTTATATTTTGTCCAAATCAGGATTAAATTGGAGTGAAATGTTACACAGAAATGAATCGAGAGGAATATGCAGTATATGTTTGATCGGGTATGTGTTACATTTCTAGTTGCCGATTCTTCCATGTTACTATATTGTGTGTGTTGGCATAAACACATCCAGCCATCTATCCACACTCGGAACGAGAATTGAAGAGTGCTTTACTGAGCTGTCAAAAACGGGCGTTTTTTGTGAAAAAGCGCGTACTATATTCCTCGAAATAAAAGCAGTTGGTAAAAAAGTGAGAAACAAGACTTGGGTAAAACGCTTACTCCTCCAACCAACACCATTTGCCTTGTCGAAATAGGTATCATAACCTATCTCTGCACTTGAAGTAGTGTTTACATTTTTTTGTTTAACTCGTCTTTGGATAATCACCTCGAACAACATGCATGTTATATAGAAGAGTGTATGTCTTGTGTAAGAAAGCTATCCAACTAAACACAGAAACACACATGGCATATGCCGACAACAAATATGTACTGGGGTTTGAAGAAGAATTGCCTTTGGAGCAGCTTAAGCTTCCTCTGGGCTTTTACGAGAACTAAAAATAGAAAACACTTGCAATTGAAACTTTATTTGAGAAAATGAGTAGTGAAAGGGTGTGGTGTGGTGAATCACTGGCGAAGAGGATGGGAAAAGAGAGGAGGCGTAAGTAGAAGTTTTTCGTTTCATCTCATTACAAGGTAGATGTTGCCGTTGCTGCGCCATTTTTCCCACACACTGCTTCTTTATCGTCCCATCAAAAGTATCTCTGTGTGTTTTTTTTTTTTTAGATGTCAGAGATATAGTCCTGTATATAGAAGTCTTCACAATATTTTTTGTGTAATATTCCCTTTTTCAAATTTTTTTTTTTTTTCGTGTGTGTGTGTGTGTGTGTGTGTGTGTGTGTTGACCGACAGTCGTGTACTTTCCATTCCGTGTCATTTGTGAGTTATTTTGATCTTTCACTCTTACTTTCTGTCTTGTGAATTCGACCTCTCCTCAAACGAAAAGAATCAGATGATCAGGTGGTGTAACATCCAAAGCTATGTTTCCATCTCAAGAGTGCTGGTTGTATATTAGATAAAACTTTAATCTTTCTTGATGGTTTGTAATATGATTTTGGTTTGCTATTTTGGAATAGCAAAACTCTTTTGTGTCTGGAACTAAAGGTGTTCTTGTGTCTGCATATAATGTGCTAATATTAGCTCTTGTGTGTGTCGGCTGTTTGTTGTTTACGTCCGTTGTGTTTTTTTTTTTTCGTTTTTTTGTTTTTCTGTTTTGGTTGTTTCTCCCTTTAAGAGGGAGGCTATGAAAAACTGGAAGGTATATATATAAATATACAATTCAATCTTCCAATTTATTACTCGTAGACATATACCTTTCCTTTCTTTTTCTTGTTACTGCTTCAACGAAAGATAGAGATATACACTTCAATCCCCCGTCGTTCAATAACACACACTACAACACATTCCCTTCGTTTACTCTGAAGAAGAAATTTCTTATTATTTTTTTGACAGATTTTTCTTCACCAACAACTCCCCAAGAAAAAAATATTTTTTGACCAAACTTAAATCAAGAAAAAGATTCCAACTTTGACCAAGAAAATAAACTTAGTCTTCAGCCTTACCCCTTACATATACACATAGAGACAAGAAAACAAATGTTGTTCAAATCGCTACTTTCAACAACTTTACTAGCTGCCACTTCATTAATTGGTACTGCTGCTGCTGCTGAAGAATTGCCCACAGTTGAAATTGTTGGTAACAAGTTTTTTTACTCAAACAATGGTTCTCAATTTTTTATGAGAGGTATTGCCTACCAACAAAATAACTTGAATTCTTCGGATTCATTTAAGGATCCATTGGCTGACCCAGAAACTTGTAAAAGAGATATTCCTTATTTAGCTGCTGTCAATACCAATGTTATTAGAGTCTATGCTTTAGATATTGAAGCTGATCACACTGAATGTATGGAAGCTTTACAAGAAGCTGGTATTTACATTATTGCTGATTTATCACAACCAGACGAATCTATCAATAGAAAAGATCCTCAATGGACCTTGGACTTGTTTCAAAGATATACTGGTGTTGTTGATGCTTTCCACAATTATACCAATGTTTTGGGTTTCTTTGCTGGTAACGAAGTCACCAATGATGATACAAACACTGATGCTTCTGCTTTTGTTAAAGCTGCCATTAGGGATACAAAGGCTTATATGAAGGCTAAGGACTATAGAACTATCCCTGTTGGTTACTCATCAAGCGATCATGCTGCTATTAGAGTTGCTTTAGCTGATTATTTTGCTTGTGGTGATGAAGATGAAAGAGCCGATTTCTTTGGTATCAACAATTATGAATGGTGTGGAAAATCAAGTTTCGAATCATCCGGTTATGCTACTGCTACTGATGATTACAAGGACTTGGGTATCCCCATCTTTTTCTCAGAATATGGTTGTAATAAAGTTTCTCCGAGATTGTTTACTGAAGTTGGAACCATCTTTGGTGATGATATGACTGATGTTTGGTCTGGTGGTATTGTTTACATGTATTTCGAAGAAGAAAACAACTTTGGTTTAGTTTCAATTGAGGATGGCAAAGTTTCCACTTTGGAAGATTATAACAATTACAAATCAGAAATTTTGAAAATCAGTCCATCTTCTGCTCAAGCTTCAGCTGAAAGTGCCAGTGGAACTGGCGTTACTTCATGCCCAACTTCCACTTCAGTTTGGGCTGCCGCTACTGACTTGCCACCAACCCCTGATAAGGAAGTTTGTGACTGTATGGCCAACTCATTAAAATGTGTCGTTTCTGACAAAGTTGACAGTGACGACTATGCTGACATGTACAGTTATGTTTGTGCCAAGATTGATTGTGGTGGTATTAGTTCCAACGGTACCACTGGTAAATATGGTGCTTATTCGCCATGTTCGGCCAAGGACAAGTTGTCATTTGTTTTGAATCTCTATTATGAAGATCAAAACGAAAATGAATCTGCTTGTAGCTTTGATGGATCTGGTTCATTGAAAAAGAGTGCCACTACTGCTTCTTCATGTTCTGCTTATTTGAAATCGGCTGGTTCTTCTGGTTTGGGAACTGTGGAAGGATCAGTTAGAACTGATACTTCACAAGAATCCGATACTAATGGTGGCGGTAAACAAAACTCAGGATCGGGATCATCTTCAGGATCTGGTTCTGGCTCTGGTTCTTCATCATCTAGTGACTCTTCATCTAGCGGATCATCCACTAGTTCAGGAAAATCAAACGATGGTGTTGCTGGTGGTTTGATTGGTGTTTCTGCCTTGACCAAATTGAGTGCTGTTGTTATCTCAATGGTTCTTGGATTCAGTTTTATTTTGATTTAAACAACCACGCTTTTGTGTAAAGTATTGTTTTCATGTATAGATACAGAATAAATTAAAGAATGTAACGTTAAAGAAAAAGAGAGCTTTGATTTAGTTTGCAAATGGGTATCCTTTTGATAAATTGTTACATATTCAATACATAAAAAAAAAAAAATAGAATTGGACCTGGTTATTGGCTGTTTTTTTAATCTTCCATAATCAATTTGCGTATCTCCCAATAATAATCCAACTTGACATCGTTATTATCATCAATAAACCAATGGCCAATTTTACGATTGATTTTGGCTTCTTCTTTGGTGAATTTATCAATTAGTTTTTGACTAAGGGGTGGGATGAAAAGTGAGCCATTATCGTTTACCGTCTGCTGCTGCTGCTGTTGTTGTTGTTGCTGATGTGGTTGTGATTGTAACAAAGTAGACCTCGATCTCGATATTGATGGATGTAGTTGCAGCTGTTGTTGTATGGGTTGTATAGAAGTGGTCGATGATGTGGTTCTCTGCGTAAATTGGCTCAACCCACGTCTTGAAATTGGTGATTGAAGAACATAGATTGTATTTGTCGCTCCTTTTGTCCCAACATTTGTTCCACCAAGTCTTGGTCTCGTTGGCGAATACTGATCTATGCGTCGTTGTTGTTGTTGTTGTTGTTGCTGCTGCTGCTCGTGATGCTGACGAATGGTTTCTAAAGGCTCAATTAAATCCGGTATATCATCAAAAATATATTCATCATCTTGATCTAAATTGATCCATTTCAAATTGACATCATCATACAACATGTTTCCTTGTCGTTTCTTACCTGCGAAATCACCATCGGCTGCGTCAGCGTCTTTATCAAAAGCACCATCGTGGTTGTGACTTATTGTCACGGGTGGTTCAATCTCCTTCAAGGTGATCAATGATGGTTTTTGTTCGAATCGAAGTAAATCTACCTCATTACCCTCCCATCGGTTTTGCGCCTTGTTGAAAACCATTGATTTCGATCGTGGAATGATGTAGTCACCTACTTTACCTTTACCTTCACCATCGTGAAAGTATCGTATGTGGCCCATTTTTGGATGAGCATGAGGACGATGATGATGGTGTCGATGATTTTGGTGGTAGCCGCCACTTGTGTGAATATCTCTACCATTATCTTTTCTCGGATGAGATTTGGCTGTAGCCCCATCTTTATCCTTCCGCTCAGCGTATTTGTCAAGCAATTGAATACGTGATTCAGGATCAGGGATTCTAGGCTTGTCGTAAAATGAAGGTATGCGATCGAGTTTGTTAATCACTCGATTATCAAAGTTGAAACTTGGTGGTGGTTGGTATTGTTGTTCGTGCAATGTGTCACCAGTCAAATCCATTGTTGATTTGAATTTTTTGAGTGTATTAGTTTGGTTTTTAGCCAATGATGGCATCGATTGTTTATTGAGTAAAGATTGTCTTGCAGTGTCACCGGAATCACGACTTCGGTGCTTCTGCGTCTGCTGCTGCTGATGCTGCTGATGCTGCTTGATCTTTTGAATACTCTCTTCGAAATCACCTTCAAACCCATCTTCAAATTCCTCATAATCATCTCTCGTAAAATCATAATTGATTGTTTTCTCATTTTCCAAATGATCCAACATGCCCAAATTAGTGCTTGTCAATTTGTGACCACCAGCACCATTCGTCACTATACCATCGCGTAATTTCAAAGTTTGATTAGGATCGTCCTTAATGCCAATACTACGATTGTTTTTATGCTCGAGTAAGTCTCTTAGTTCTCGCTCTGCTTCCTGTTGTTGAGCCACTTTTTTGGCAATCAAACGTTGGTTCATTTGTTGATAAATGCTTTGATTTTTGCTAAAGCATTCATCCCAACCTTCAAATTCATCTTGTGAAAGTTCTGAAGTTATATCGGTATCATTCTCTTCACTGTACTCGCTCAATGCATCTCTTGTTATTCGTTTTGCAGCGCTGCTGTTGCTGTTTCTTGTGGCATTATTGGTTCTACCTCCACTTGATTTGCTTGATCTTGTATGTTGTGGTGAAGAAGAAGAAGTGAGCTCGTTCTTGGGCGTTAGTTGAAACAGAGGCAGCAGGTTGTTAATATGTAATTGGTTAATCCTTAGGGTTTCTAATCCATCAGCATCATCATTGTTGGTGTCCTTGTTTTCTCCATGCCGTTGTTGTTGTTGTTGTTGTTGTTGTTGTTGTTGTTGTTGTTGTGATTGCTGCTTCTGTCTGTTGGAACTGAAATCTATTGACTCGACGTCACCAAATATCTCATCTTCTTCTTGGTTATCAGCAAACCTCTTTAGTAGGTCCGTTTTAGCTTTCGATTGCTTCATCAGTTGTGGATCTACTAAATAGACTGTTTCTCTTTATCCTATTCCAAAAGAGGTCCAACAGTATCTACTGAAAACTTCGGTCATAATAAAAATAGTTGTACTGTATATAAAAAAAGGTAAACCAAACAAAACAAAACTCTCTTGCCAAATCTGCACGACTTTGTTTTTCTTTTCAGTTGCCAGATCCATTTGCAGCAATAACCATCTTGGTCAACTTCTTTTGCAACTTTAGCAATTGTGATTTGAATAACGGCGGAATAACAACAAGTGATATGAAGGTAGCCACTATTAACACAAAGAGGAAAAAGTATCGAACAACCTGCCAGTTTTTTTTTCTCCTTTGTCTTTTCGATATGATTGCCCTTTTGAATTGTCGACTTGGTTTCAACCAAAACAAAAGGCTTGTATGCAATGTATCAATGTATGGCACAAACAATAGGGGAAGCATAACCAAGAGTAACACATGTCCCAAAACGAAATCAAACGTAAACTTGTTCAACTCCAACATTTTAATAATCAACTCACGCATATTCTGTGTAATGACTCTGAATCCCAACCCACTACGGTACCATTTGCCTGACCACCATGCTTTATTCGTAACATTTTCACCGCGTTCTCGAGAAACACACGTAATCAATATAAAACTGGAAAATGCTCGATGAAAACTGAAAACAACCAACAACGCACTGATCAAATGAATAAAGCTATATTCTTGTAAAAGAAACAAAAACTCGATATTGACAACATGAAATAAAATGGACAAAAAATGGGCCAATGCTGCAAAGAATGAAGGAATTCTCATGACACAGAGTCCAATTACTGGAGCCACTGTCATTGACAACACCCAAATAAATAACAAGACAACAATGTTCAACACATATGGTGCGAAAATGGCAATGGCCACTCTAATCAATGGATTCGCCAAATCCAACACAAACAACTTGTTCGATGAATAAAGAAACAAAAATGGAATCAAATACAAAATAAAACTAATCAATGGAGTTGCCACCTCCCCTAAAAGCAAATTGAACGTCGTTGAATTCCTCCCCAGTAAATGCCCTTCGAATTTTTCCCCCGTCAAACGTGATCGTTCATTTTGACAAAATTGAATCCACGATGACTCTTTGGCTTTTGAATTTCCTCTTGATAACCAACGTATGAAATCTCTATAATCAAGGAAGAAATCCATAAAGCTAAATTGATGGGGATTAAACATAAAAGGGGCAAAACACAACGCCAATACAGTGATGACAAACCAAAGTAACGCTACTCGCTTCACAGTCATCATTCCAAATAAAATCACCATAAAAATTTCAATGCCGCTGTATATTGACAAATTTGCATATCTGGTGTACAATGTAGCAAATGAAATCCTTGAAATGGCAAAATCCCTCCCCGTAGCAATATATTGTGCTTCGCCAAATACAAAATTGTCACGCAATGCCCGGGAATACACTTGACATAAGAAAACTTCAAAAAATGGCGATAACGAAACAATGTGCAAAATCACTCGAAATATAGATCTAACAAACCCCTTTTCAATCAATTCCTGGATAATCAATGGAAGGAACGATATGAAAAAACACACAAACACGGAAAGGATAAACCGATCAATCCAGTTCAAAACCGGCATCAATGTATGACACCCAGCAACAGGATTACTTTCATCACATTCAACAGTATTGTGATTCAACGCCCCCAAATTCATCACCAAAAACATAAATATCTTGACGGACAACATTATTGACAAGTTGTTTATATGAAATCCGGGGTGGGCATAGTAAAATGACAAAAATCGGTCGATAGGTAATCTTGTCCCAAGGTAGAAGTACTCTCTTGACAAAAGTTGTTCGCCCATCCCAGCACCAATTTTTTTGGTGAAATTGACAATTGATTGGAATCCCAAATCACGTCCTTTGCCACATTGGTAATAATCGAAATGTTTGATTCGTCCACCACGACACATTGCCGTTATACCGGCATAGATATCCTCATTCAAATGCAATCCACGTTGTGCTTTCGATATTCCTCCTCTAGTTGTCATAAATATTCCATTGAGAAAATCAGGGTGTCCATAGTGTAATTTAGACCCGATTTCACCCATGGTTCTAGCAAACAAAGTACCAAATGTTTGCTCTTTCCCCGCGGCAATATCACCAAGTATGCCAATGTTTTGAGAAAATATAAACTCTCTAGACCCAACGATTGCAACCGTTGGGGGCGAATCCAATGGCGAATCAGCTGTATATCCATAAGACACATCAAGATCCATTTCTTCAAACTCAGTTAATAACGATTTGATTTTTATGCATTCTTCCACGTAATTATCCTGATTAGAGTCAATAACCTGAATGTACTCACCACGGTAAAATATCAAGGCATTATTTTGATTATCGGATTTACCATCACCCAAAATCGGATTCCCTGATAAACGAATCTTGAATCGTTTGCGGTAGTTGCCAAGATGATCCCTCTGCGAAACATCCAACAAGGTCGAGTAGTAAGTGCCATTTTCAACTTCCAAAATTGCAATCTTTACATTAGGAAATGCGCGAAACAATACATCAGCATCATCGATAGTTTCTGGGGTAAAACTTTGAAAATTTTGCATCGCTACAATCAAATTGAATTTACGATCAACAAACTCTTGCATCTCTCGTTCAATGAATAAATCACCTTCACTTTCAAACCCAATATTTTCGCTACGATACAAAATCTTTAAGGCAACTTCATAATTCATAAACCCAGATACGGTTCGATACAATGTTTGACAACGCAATGCCGCCCATATTCTGGTTCGTAAAGTGTTCTCTGGTGCTGAATCTTTAAAACCGATGCAATAATATGGTAAATCCTCGTTTTGTTTGAACTTTTCATATTCATTCAAGCCCTCATCATTGTCGTCATCATCATCATCAAGTGACTGAATCATTTTGCTATCCTTGACAAACGAACTCCATTCCTTTGGGTGAAGCTGTTTCAAGTATTCTAACAATGTTAATTTTGAAAACGATTGTTCCTTGATTAGGTCCTTCAACCCTAAGAGGATCTTTTCCGAATAATGTGGTATAAGGACCGTGAAAGCTGGCATCGACACCACTGGAAATGGATCAGGAAGTGGACTGGATAACGATTGGGCAAAGAATGTAATTCTCCTTTCCCATTCTTCCTCTATTTTGATATACGCTAAAAGTTTGAACGTATTATCATCTTCATTGGCAAAAAATAATGGTGGTTTCACATTCCCTTCGTCTTCTTCACGTTGGTAAATCAACTTCTTGACCTGCTCAACTGAAAGAATGTGCTCCCTAAACATGGAAATAACAATACCATTCCATATTTGCGAAATAACCAAAATCAAACTATTGGATGAATCACCATGATAAACTTTGGTCAAAATCCTATCTGGTAATCTCGAGAAAATGTTTCTCCATGGAGTGAAAATCGACACTCCCAATGAAAACGACAACCCAACGGAGAATATCACGTTGCAAATGACATACCAAAGATATGTGTCAAGAAAGAATAAGATCAAATCAGTGAAATAAAACAAACACAATGTGATTTTGGGCTGCGCTGGACAAAGGAAATGACCATCATTGCAATTCAATGTCAATGTAGATAGAATCTGAATGGGGTCTTTTAGTGAAAGAATCAAAAAGAAATATGATTCAGAATATTTAGCTGCAAACACAACCACCCATAATGAAATTGAAAATGCTCGATTTCTCAAGGTCAATTTCGGGAATGAATTTGAAAAAATTGAGCTAAAGCTACCAGGAGGTACCATTGCTAAATAAACAAACGTTAAAATCGAAAATGTCAACAACAACCCAGAAACAACATTGCCTTTGTAAGAATACTCTGACCATGGAAGGAATATAAATATGACAACAATTGGAGCAATATTCAAAATCAACAAAATTGCACAAGTGATCAATTTTTTGACATTCTTACTATTAATGAATAAGAACTCCGAAATTGCTGCGAAAAGTGAAATCAAGGCTGCGATTGCGCCCCCAGCCGACACTATTGCCAATCGTACATGCGCCAATGGCGACTTTTCCGGTGTGTAATCTGCCGTGTACAAAGATGGTGAGTTGAATGACATAAAGTACCAGAATACCGACACATGCACAATCCAGATTCGGTTAAAATTGTTCAATACATGAATCCATGTTCTTCTTTCTCTATATGTCTTTGATAATGATTTTTTCCAATCTATCAAGTGTATCTCTTTAAATCTGTCCTTTCTTTTGATCTTGTAAACTCTAGTTCCGTTGTCTAGTCTAATCTTGTATAACCCCCCGGGACTCCAAAAATGTTGATTGACATCGTCGTAGCCAATTGTTTGGGAATGGTCAATTTCCTTCCTACTCCATCGGTCTCCGACTAATTTGTACTGTTGATCCCTTAAAAATTTGTACAACGGGGTGATGATCTTTTCTAGAAAGTAGTACCTTTCAAGATCGGGACCCACATAATCCAAAGCACATTGATATATAAAGCAAATGCACTCTGGCATGAATCTGACATTATTCGCTTCGCCCCATATCAACAAGTACAACGCAATTTGAAACACGTAATCTTCCTCTCTAAACGAGCTCAATCTATGCCTCCATTCATCATTCTCCATAGTAACAAACCTGTCCTTAGGAGTCCACGTCTCATCTTCGTATGGAAATTGTGCAGTCACGTACCATTTCTTATAGTTGGCAGAATCTCCACCAATATAGTGTAAATGTAACGATAATAATGCTTCTGAACAATCCATCCTACTCGATCGAGAGTCCAATTGGGTCATAAACAATTCATACATGTTATTCACATTATCTTCTTGAAACCCAAACCTTCGACCAAGGTTAGTAAAGGTGGCTAAGATTGTGTCGGTAGACACTTTGGCACCATTATCTTTACACCAAGCATGATAAGGGCCGTCATTGTAGGTCATTGACAGAGGTGAGTCAGTCATGTGTGATGAATAAAAGGGGCGATGGTGAAGGCGCAACGGTGTAAAATTTAGGAAGGACAAAGTGAAACTTTTTGCAACAAAAAATAACAAAAAAGTAATAATGCTCTCAGCAGGATTCGAACCTACGATCTCCTCATTACTAGTGAGGTGCCTTACCAACTTGGCCATAAGAGCAATTTTTAGCAAAGTGAAGTAGCGGTAATTTTGTGAGACATACTCCCAAATTACGATTTTACACTTTTTAGCTTTTCATTGTGTGTGGATGAACGCTATAAATTACTCTGAAGAGCTTGTACTAAAATCATGAGCCAAAAGCGGCTTGTCCAAAAAGGACTTGAAAAGATGGAGCTTATAGTCATTTTGGTGATTATATATTGTTGCTTTTTTGTTAAGAATTGCTGCAAAAAATTCAAAAAAAAGTATCGCTTTTCTTATTTACTCTGAATGAACTAACGAAAGTTCAGGTCTATATTTATAATGTAAACCTTTATGGACAAGTCGAAAAAAAAGATTCTAGAAACAGTAAACATCTTTACCAAAATCGATTTACATATCCCTCTCATGGACACTGATTGGAAAAAACTCTTAACTTGCTTTGCCCCTAGCACCATTACATTTTAATAATCATGCCATTGAGAAAAGATTGTACTGCAATTTTTACGTTCATAATGGTGGATCAAGATAAGAGGGTGATGATATTAAAGATGAAGATGAGCATTATTCCACGAATAAGATGATGTTTCAGTTTCACAACCATACCAACTCTCTCACGACAAGCAAATTTACTATTGTTTCTCTTGTAAGTTACGTGGATTTTCTTGATCCAATGGAGTAAATGCAACTGAGTAAACTGATTTGAAAAATAAACATTTGTTGTAGTTTTTGGTTGTGGTTTCCGTTTTAATTTTGCAGCCACAACATATGATGAACAGCAACACAAGCGTAATAGTCTCATGTAAGACACCCAATCCAATGAAGTCAATGTATTATAAAGCTAATGACTTACGAGTGATATAGCCCTTTAATTGCTACTTTGCAACATTTTTCTTTTTTAATAGCTTCAGCTTCTAGTTTCAAAGCTAACTCTTGTATGACGTAATAGCACTATCAATACGGCGCAAAAAAAAAATATTGCCGTCGAGAGTGGATCAAACAAAGATACAAATGAGTCCACCATGTGGTCACGACCACATAGAACTTTCTGCGTGGAATTTCCCCTTATTACTAAATTGCGTTGCATGTTTCTCCAACCCCAGCCGTTCGTATATAAAAAAAAGCCACGTGAATGTGTCACAGCTCAAACAGTTTGCTCTTTTTGTGTCCGAATTTCATGTTGCTCTACCAAACCAAAACATTCATTCCCGAGAAATGTATTACGAAACGTACGTACTTGGGAGCCTCAGTTGGGTCCATTTCAAAACAATTGACAGTCTTAGAGTAAACTAATTGAGTAGACACAGTCTCAAAACACAATTTCCAAGTGTTCGTATCCTTTTAACAATTCATTCCCAATTGATTATATCGAGTCATTTCATTTCTCAGTTTTGTGTAACTTGCATCCTTTGTCTTGAGCATCTAGACGCTTTACAGCAATTTTAATCCGGGCCATGAGAAACCTTTCTTTTCCCTTTCTTTCCTCAATCGAGGTACAGACAAAGCATGAGTTATTCCAACAACAAGTACCCTCCACCAGAGTACCCCCCTTCTGGTGGTCCACAGTACAACCACGGAGGTTACAACAACAACAACAACAACAACAATAACCACGATGATACTTACTACGTGCAACCTGACTTGGAAAATGTAAACAACGAAAAGCCACAACCTTCACAGGACTTTGATCAAAGTTTCAAAATCGAAAAGCCAAGATTGAATGATTGGCCATTCACCATTTTCTTTTTGCTAGTAGTTGCTGGATTCATTGCAATTGCCGGTATCACGTTGAATGCATTGAGAGAAACGTACTCAGATCAGGGGTCAGGTATTTATGGCTCCTCCGACTCTTTCACGGTGAATAGAAACACTGTTATTCTATTCGCTTTTGTTATTGTTTTAGCCATAGTCATGACTGCATTGGGGCTCCTATTTATCAGATCATTTGCAAAACAATTTATCTATGTTGCTTGTGTTTTGAATGTGGTGCTATCTGTGGGAACAGCAATTTTCTACTTTGTTGAACATTACTACAGTGCTGCAATTGTGTTTTTGATATTTGGATTGTTTGCGGCTTTCTGTTATTGGCGTGCAAGAAGCAGAATCCCTCTAAGTGCAACCATCTTGAGAATTGTGATTGATGTCATGAAGCAATACCCCTCCACCTTGATTACGGCATTTTTTGGACTCGTAATCAGTTCTGGATTTGGTGTATTGTTTAGTATTGTGATTGTGGGTACTTATGTTAAGTTCAAGCCAAACGCAGACAACACTGCCTGTGAAGTTGGGGGAGGCTCATGTAGTCAAGGGAAGTTAGTTGGTGTACTCATTTTTGTTTTTTTTGCTGGATACTACATTTCCGAAGTGATCAAAAACGTTATTCATGTTGTTATTTCGGGAATCTATGGAACATGGTACTACTTGTCAAATTCAGACCAAGGGGCACCAAGACACCCAGCATTATCATCATTAAAGAGAGCTTTGACATATTGTTTCGGTTCGATCTGTTTTGGTTCCTTGATTGTTGCATTTATTCAATTGGTGAGACAATTGATCAACATCGTGAGATCACAATTTGTTGACTCTTTTGCTGGCCAGTGTGCTTTGATTATCGTTGATTTCATAGTTCGTTTTATTGATTGGTTGGTGCAATATTTCAACAGATATGCATATTCGTACGTTGCGCTTTATGGAAAGCCATATATTCGTTCAGCAAAGGACACTTTTGATTTGTTTAGATTTAAGGGAATGGATGCATTGGTGAATGACATGTTTATCAATGTGGCATTAAACTTTTACTCATTGTTTGTCGCTTATTTGTCGTCATTATTGGCATACCTTTATCTCAAGTTTACCAAGCCTGGTTACAATTCGGATGGTAATTACTACGCTCCTATTGTGGCATTCACATTTTTGATTTCAATGCAAATCACAAGCGTCACTTTAAGTGTTATTGGATCGGGTGTTGCCACATTTTTTGTTTGTTTGAGTAAAGACCCAGAAATCTTGCAAATGCTGCAAAGAGACGAATTATTCAACCAAATTCAAAGAAACTATCCTCAAGTGTACCAAAAGATTAATACCAATCATTAGATAGCGTGTATAACACTGTGTAAGTGAAATTTAATTCAAATATCTCTCCTCCAAGCACCACATGTTGCGACTTTGTTCAACAAAAAAACAATCGTGAATTTGACAAAAGCACTTGATCGCTCATAGTACACTCACAATGTTGACTCTAGCAATTGGTGACTTGTTCATCCCAGAACGAGCTATAGATATACCTCAGAAGTTTAAAAAGTTATTGGCACCAAATCCACAAAGCATGCCCACCAACAGCAAAATAGATCGAGTTGTATGTTTGGGCAATATACTCAACTCAACATCAACCCTACAGTTCCTAAACAATATTTCACCAAAGTTTGACCTAGTAAAAGGCGAATATGATGATGCAGATATGATATCACAACAGTTGCAGTTGATTGTTGAATCACAAACAAAGTCGCTTTCAAGAAGAGAAACTACCAACGCCAAAATTCCAATACACGGTCGATTTGTTCATGACAACTTAAAAATCGGATTCACTAACGGCACCCAGATTGTTCCGCGAGGTGATCCATTAGCATTGAGTGCATTTGCAAGAGAATTAGATGTAGACGTATTGATATGGGGCGGAACGCACCGAGTAGAAGCATATACATTGGATGGTAAATTCTTTGTGAATCCAGGAAGCGCCACTGGTGCTTTCAGTTTCGACTGGCCTGAATTTGAAGATGAGGAGGAAGACCAGGAAGAGGAAAGTGATTCGGAGAAGGTGGGAAAGAAAAGTGAGAGGAAGCGACAAACTGAAGTGAGTGACTCAACACACTTGACTGAAGGTAATAACGAAGTGGACACGAAGAAAGTAGAGAACAAAGAAAAGACGGAAAAAACTGATCAAGGTGAATCAAATAAGGAAGCAGTAGCTAATGACGCATTCAAGGAAACGCTCTATGAGGTCACGGAGCTCAACACTAACATCCCTTCATTCTGCTTACTAGATACCAAGGGTTCCACTTGCATCCTTTACATTTATACATATTTCCACAACGAAGTGAAAGTGGATAAAGTTACATACAACAAAGAATAATAAACAAAACATTCCCATCTCAAGCTTGTACAGAACTATAATGCAATACAAACTCCTTTCTAATCTTTTCCCAATTATGAGGGTCGAAAAATATGTATACTCCCTTTTCTACATCTTGACCTATCAAGATTGGCTCCACATTACTATCTTTTGTTAGCCAAACTTGGATATCCTTATGATATCTCCAATTTCGAGCAACCAATTCTCTCGCGGCATATTCTTGCAACGTATCTCTCGGTTTCATGTAAAAGATATAAAACAATGTCTCATCAGTGAAATTTTGAATCTTGGAATCACATGTTGATGGGTCTATTTTATGGTCTTTCAATTGAGAATTTTGTAAATCTAAAGGTATTTGAAAATATGGCTCAACTTCACTTCGAGATGTTTCCAGCCACGGACTTGCAAGGTTTTTCAATATATTCACGTTGGGTGATAGATCTAACCCACATTTACTGATATCTTGACCTATTGCGAAACTCGTGATATCAGTTTGCTTCATTCTCACCAACGACGAGAGACCCTGTAGGCCATATTTGGCTAAATCATTGGATTCAGTGTTTGACGGTAGCGTCATTGTTTGACTAGATCCTATACTAGCACCTGTAGTTACCATGTTATCTGTGGTATTCCTATTAGCGTTGGTACAGACGGTGGTAATTCCATTCAACCACGGATTTATTTTTTTTTTCTTTCTTCTTCTTTCAAAGTGCTCTCCTTGTAGCGCACCACAGCAATTGCAAAACTTATTCAAAGTCATCGAGATTAAGCCATGCCAGAGTCTAGGAGAAACATTCCAAATATAATCATCACTGGTACGCCCGGATGTGGTAAGTCATCCCATTCGCAATCCTTGGTCGATCAGCTAAATCGAGGATTTGCAAAAGAGACAACTATAAGGTTTAAGCATTTCGATGTAAGTGCCTTCGCAAAAGAAAAAGATTGTCTTGAGTCATACGACAAGGAACTCGATACGCATGTTGTTGATGAGGATAAACTATTGGATGAATTAGAGCCAGAATTGGAAAAAGGTGGTGCCATCGTAGATTGGCATTGTTGTGAAATATTCCCTGAACGATTGATTGATTTAGTGGTTGTGTTACGAACCGACAACTCACAACTTCATGAAAGGTTAACGAAAAGAAACTACAAGGATAACAAGATACAGGAGAATTTGGACTGTGAGATTATGGAGGTTATTTTGACAGAGGCAAGGGAGAGTTATATACCAGAAATTGTTATCGAATTAAGAAGTGATAAAGCTGAGGATTTGGATGAAAATGTTGATAGAATCAGCGCGTGGGTCGAGAATTGGATCAAAGATCATCCAAGGGGGGTCACCAATGAATTGCAAACCGTGGATGGTGACGCAAGCGACAGCGATGATGATGAAGATAATGACAATGAAGATGGCGAGTTGGTAACCAGTGGAGAAGACGAAGGATCATACATTCCAGATAATGAAGAGGATTCAGATGATGCGCTTGCTAGCTATCATGAGTCGGAGGATCCGGCTACAGTTGAAGATGGACTTACAAACCAACAAAAGTATGAACTAGAGCAAAAAGAACAAGACGACGTTGAAGTACTCGATGAAGAGGATGAAGAGACGAATGAGTATACTGAACACCAAGAGGACGTTTCAGAGTAGACAAACACTAATTTGTGTACTAGTAGATACGAAACAAACTATAAACAATACTTTTGTGATGAGGTTATTTCTTTTCCGATTGATACTGCTCTTCAAACAAATGGACAAATTTCTGCACTTTACCAACCTTGATGAATTTGAACTTTTTATTTTGCTTGATGTATGACGGAACAGCAGCCGAATCAGAATTATAGGCATATTGTAGCCCATACTTGTCATCAGTGTTGATCATTGAGACAGAATGACTCGAGGACATGCGTGACACGGCTCTCCTTCTGGTAGGCGATTGGAATGAGGATTTGCGGGAGAATCTCATTATTTCATCATCGTCTTCAATGTGTTTCTTTGGCGAAGATGAAGCAAATCTATGCACTTGAAAATCATCTGCGTACTCTCTATCACTTTCTTCGTATGACACTTCAACCAAGTCATCAAGGTGTATCTGATCCTCTGGGGTTAATGGTGAAAGCTTTATCGGTTGTTTAAGTGCCTCATTCTGGAAAAGAATCTGTTCTCCATCCTGATTCACCTGCTTGTCCTCATCGTTATGTCTTAAATTATTTATATTTTCAAGAAAAGTATGCTTACATTTCAATCCCTTCTCTTCGTCGCTAATATCGCTAAATCTTCTCCGAAACTCGTCAGTTAGTGTCTCATTGGAAACCAAAGGCTCAATATGAGCTCCACCAATATCATCTGCCAAGTACAATGCATCGTCTTCGCTACATTCCAAAGTAGAATCGCTGACATCAGAGTTTGAGCCATCGTTTTTTACCTTGTGCTGGCACCGTAGATGTATACAAAGTTCCTTGATGTATTGCTTGATTCCAGCAACTAATTCGCCTCTTGGATCATGAGATTGTAGTAGTTGAAAATTTTCATCTTCTTCGATTATGAAATTTCCTAATGCGTCAAAATTGGATACAACTAATCTAAATGTGACAACAAATACATCTTTTGTTTGAAGAACATCCGGTTGAATCTTGTTTTTCTTCCGACTGGTGATTATATCATAAAGATAATTTTGTCTCAGTGTGGAATCACCACAACTTTGAACAACTGAGATCATGTTCGTTTGCAACAACGTAAGGAGGTCGGTAGAACTCCGACTCACCAAAGAATTAAGTTCAATATGGACAGTTATTTCAATACAGTTGTTGCTGCATTCCTCTGAGATTCTCTTTTGTCGGGATTTTGATATTGAATTAATTAAACTTGCAACTTTTCTCGGTATATCAGAAGAGTGAATAAAGTTTGGCTTTATTTGATCACCGCCGGTAGCTGCATCTCGACTTGCTGAATGCGCATTGTGTTCTGTCTGCAGGCGATATATTGCTCTATTCAAGTACATTGTTGGTGTCTTGAAAGAAAGGTAATGTGGTCTCCGTTTTTTTTTTTCTTTGTGTGTTTGTTTTGGGTACCTTTTTAAACGCTTTAGTGAAACACCAATGATTCCGAAGCTGGTTGACTAGTCTTGTGTTCAGTGGGAAATGGGGATGAGGATGTGGCTGAATGACTTGACAGTGTTGTGTTTCGAATATCCCCTTGTAACTTGATCCAATGTGGTCTTGTCTTGTGTTGTGTTCTTTTATTGTTTACTTTTTATTTTTTTTATTTTCGGTATTTTCCTTCCACAAACACTTTTGTACACAAAACATCCACACCGCAATAGTAATTTTCAAACATTCTCAACATCTCAAAAAGAGGTCAGCACTACGTTTCTCTGATGTCAGCCTGAGATTACCTTTCTACAAGCACACGCCATTGCCAACTATTCAATTCACACATGTCATCGTACTACTTTGTTATAATTGGAACGCGTGATAACCCCATGTACGAGGCTGAATTTTCTTCATTCAAACATGGGTTTTCATCTGCTGCCGCTCCAGCATCGGCGCCATCAGTAATTACAGGCACTTCACAACAACTTCCAGGAAAATCACAATTTACGACCTCCACCAAAGAATTACTACCGTTTATTGCAAATGCAAGTCTTGATATAATCGAAGAACAAATGTGGTCAACACAGGCTTTGAATTTAGGCAAGATTGATCAATTCTATGGCATCTTTATTAGTGCTTACTTAACTCAAGGAAGTATCAAGTTCGTACTTTGTTATGATTCAAATAAAGACGAGAACAGCATACGGCAGTTTTTCCAAGATGTCAATGAACTTTATGTCAAGATTTTAATGAATCCATTCTATAATGTTAATGATGCAATACTAGCTCCGGAATTTGATTACAAGGTGAAATTACTAGCTAAAAAGTATTTATAGACAAAAAATTATTATGAAGATAGACTTGTTCTTGCAGTGAACAATAGAGCTTTACTTTGGTTTCTCCTCTGGTGGATTTTGCAACACCTTATCTGTTTCGATCTTGTAATCACCATTGCCAGTTTCAACAATAATCCCCTGGTTTTTCAAAGTTTCGAACATGTCTTGAGGAATCCATCCACCAGTGGCACTAAATGGACTAGAGACAGTCTCCATTTGGTAATCACTCAAATCCAGTTGGTGCTTATCTAAAAATTCTTCATCATACTTGATGGGGAATTCAGAATCATCCTTGTCCTGATTGACTAATTCATTGGCAACATAGGCATCCCACATAGCTTGCAATTGAACAATCGAACCTTCAACATAAAGATAATCCTTTGGAGTTTTTAAGTCAAGGGCTTGCAAGTATGGTGATTTCAAAACTTTTAAATGTGGAGATGCCACTGCAATTAAATCATGTCTGTGTTTGTTCAATTCAATCTCCCAAAGTCTTTCATTTCTAGTTTTGTAGTACATGAACTCATATTGTTGCTTTTCTGCCGGGTCCATCTCGGGGTATCCAGGAATATCTTCTTCCAAGTTGTACACTTTAGCTCCATGGTATGAGACAAAGTTTGGGTAGCTTGTCAAGATAAATGGTTTTATTGTGGTGTTTTCAAAGTCGATAAAATAGTCACCCCCTTTCGATTCGATTACATTCAATGGATCCAAATCCGGTACAAACAATTTGGGTTCAAAAAGCTTTTCAACATTCATGATTGATTTCGATTTGGGATTTATTAATTTAGGAGTAATTGTTTTTAAATGTTCGAATGTTTTGATTTGATCCTGTATAAGTTGTTTATCAGAAACATCCCCAGCATCAGCATCAATAATGGCCAATTTGTTTTTGGCATTTTCCAACTCAATGTCAGCCACTGACTCCATAACTTGTAATGGATTGGAAGCATTCCAAGGTCCATTGTATTGGTCAATGGTCTTTTGTGACAATTTGTTCTTGCCCTTGGTAAATTGTTTTTCAACACTTGGCCCAATCCTCCATCTGTTGAGCAACTTTTCATCCTCCTCGTCATTGTATGGCTCTTCAGACTGCAAAGTTGGTGCAACATCGTTGTAAAAATACAAGGAACCAAATTTATTAAACGTAACTTCAAGTATGCCATCCTGAAACTTGGCGATTGGGCCAATAACCAGTTTCAACTTTTCATCAGTCTCTTTAGAGTCCGAATCCAAAGGATGCCATTTTTTCATTAATAAATCACCTTCAATAAACTCTTGTAAAATGAATGGTGATCCAACTTCATTTTCTGAATTCACACCATAAGCAATTACTTTTGGAACTTTCAAGTTCAATTTCAAATCCAAGAAATCTAAAGTTGCCACTTCGCTTTTGATCTTGGACGCAATTGCGGCATCTGAATCGATCTTGTACGGAATTCTCAAAATCAATTCTTTTGCTGTTGACAATGTCACTTTATATATCCTATGATGCTTCCCTTCGTGTATGGAAGCAATTGACTTAACAATGAGCTTATCGGATTTAGGACCAATCAAACCATCGGTCAAGTTTTGTTGTAATACAAATGATCCTTTATTTTCCTTTGGCGCTGGCAATTTCTCATTAGAGTTAATGCGAAGTCCATTTAACTCATTGAGCGAAGTTGTCAATCCCTCAATTGAAAAGACAGTCTCACGTTGCTTCTTCATCAACTTATCATCTTTCAACCAAGAGCCCCAACTGTATTGGAAAAATGGTGTTCTTTTGGGATCTTTTGAATCGGATAATTTGGTGAAAACTTCAGTTGCTCCATTGTCATTAGATGATGATGAAGTGGCAAATTTTCTTGACATTGGGGCGATCCGTGCAATGCTGGTAGCATTCCTGGATACGGAGGCTCCGATCAAACTAGTCCTTGCAATTCTAGACAACATTTTGTGGAGACGGGGAATATAACTTCTGTGGAAGGGAGAAGAATTTGCAGTAGAAAGTTGAACAGAAAAAAAGGTCCCAAGAAAAAATATCACAAGTCACGTGAACAAATAGAGTTGCAAAAACATCTACTTACGTCATACGGTCTTTTTAATTTATATTCATACCAGTGTGACATTAATTTTTCAAACCAGTGCGACATATTTTTTTGCACCACCTACTCACCCATAGTAATCTCTGTACCTCTAATCCGATTGAAGAACCCGATCCTGTTGAATTAGGGCAATAAATTTAAGAGTATGGAATAATATCAAATCAGAATTCTTTTTTGTTTGAGCTTAGTCATTTCCTACTTTCATTTCTCAAAGGTTTTGATGACATTTTCTCAAATTAAATGCCGTTCCCTTCCTATTCATTAATCTGGGGACTTGTACTTTAGAAGGATCTCAGTTCCAAACAGTGTTGCATATGGTCATTGGCATGTCTACAGAAGCCTTGACAGCTTTCTAAGGTTATCTTTGTTGTCGCTTCTTTCACTTTTGGTATCAACTGTTCTTTTCTAGATAAATTTGACCGTTTAACCTTGGCCTTACACATGGGTGAGAACTCTTCAATTGCGTTTAGTCCTGGCGAATAAGGAGGCAAAAACACTAATCTTATATGATGTTTTGTCCTTTTTCCTACCTAAAACAAAATTATGTCGCACTAACATAAATAAAAAATAAAAAGACTGTATTATCTTCTCCTTTATTAATATTACATTTCAAAAAAAAATACTCATACATCAATATATAATGCACACTCCCGCCTGAATCAGCTCTCAAACCCGTACATGTATTGACTGTCAATGCATAGATCCACAGAATGTACATTTAATATCTCATGGTAAGAACTCGATGCCCCAAGAAGCTCTTTTGACAAATTGTCCATATCACTGGTATGTCCATCAGTCAAAGTAATCTCCAACAACTTGTTTTCAATTTTTTTGAAAACCTCGGCGCATTTTTTCGCCACAACCCAATCACTTCCAAATGCTTGAAAAATCTCTATACAATAGCAAATCTCTGTTTTCGACTCCATTAGATCAATTGCCCATTTGCATAGACAATACAATATTGTAGTACACACCATGAGAAATCGGTATAACGTGGTCCAATTTAGTGGGAGTGATTTCGACTTGAACAATTTGTACGTCGATGATAATGTTTGTAAACATGCTTTACCCAAAGTATCGAGTTTATCCTGCAGTGGTTGTGGGTTCAAGTATGAGGGACGGTAAAGTAGAATGAGCAAATGATTATATCTTGCCGTAAACCACGGTATCAGCGCCCTAAAAGCTAACGACTGTTTCGGTCTTGTTGTGGTATGCTCCAATTCGTTTGCTTTACTATGCCATTCTTCAATCTCATTGCGCAATTCTTGCAAAACTTGCTCGCGTAACTCCTCTTCAGACTGACCTTTGTTTTGGAATTGCTTGTGAACATTGACTGAGTGTACTCTTCGCAAAATTTGACCTTCAATTTGCCTTAAATGAATGACCAATCGGTAAGTTGTTATATCATCCAACTCATCATCATCTAGAATCTGTGGCAAGGGAACATTTATGTCGTCATCATGAAGCGCCACTGGCCTACCCAAAGTAACCGAGGTTAATCGGTCAATAGTATAAACCGACCACAAAAGTCTCGTTCTCATTTCAATTTGCCGCACCGTCATGCGCTCAGATTCTTGTTTGGAGACTGCCTGATTCAAACCTAAATGAATAGCCATTCTTGCCAATTTACCAGCAATTTCCCAAGCGATAAATTCAGCAGGATTGAAGAATGAGTACAATGCCAACAACATCAAGTTCTTCATACTAACGATATCATTCTTGGAAATATTGTTGTGTACACTTGCCAATGCCATGGAGACAAAATATTCCGAAATGCGTTTCTCCCTACCAATGATTCCCGATCTTTCCAAATGTGTGCCACCAATTGCCAACACCATATACAATTCATATTGATCCAGGAACTCCTCCAATGACACACAATCACTATCGTCATCCTGAAACATTTGATTAAACTTGACAAGAAATTCATTCTTGTTGATCACGGGACATATCCTGTATGTGTGCATAAAAAATGCATTCATGATCCGCGTCAACAATACTTTATCAATTATCGGTGGTATAATACTGACATTAGAATTTGTTTTGATGCCAACTGCACCATACAACACTTTTGAAATTTGTTTCGGGTATGCATCAAAGCTTGGTGCTCGAGCGTCGATTGGATTTAAAGTGGCTGGTGGAGTGGTGTTTGTGGGAAATGATTGCCCATCATGAACGGTATTGTGGTCTTGCAATGGGACATCCGTCTGCAGTTGCAGTTGTTCTTGGAGTTGGAGTTGCAGTTGCAGTTGCTGTTGCTGTACCTGATGTTGATTCGAATGATGATGTTGCTCCTGCTGCTTATCATGCTCTGGGTGTCGTTGTTGTCCATTGATCGGCGTCATAGATCTCAAATCCGAATGATTGTGTTCGATACTAGCGTACGGCATGCTATAGTTTGTGTGGAGTTGAGGATGAAACAATCTTGCTTGCTGCGTTTGAGTTTGGGTTTGGGTTTGGGTTTGCGCTTGCATTTGCATTTGGTCCAGATGTTGAGTCAAGTACGACAGACTATCCAGAATCGCCGGACTCAAATTCTCAAGACTTTGATGTACCACATTTGGACTCGTTGAGTTGAGTGCATTATTATTATTATTATTGTCATGTTGTGGGGTCGATGGTCCATCCCCGTTAAATTTCAATTTATCTCTCTTTGTCACCCTCTGTTTCCTTGGAACATACTGACACTCTTCGCCAGCTTTATCACAGTTTGAACATTCTGGTTTGGCTTTATTGCATTTCTTCTTCAATTTTCTGCATCGTAAACAACTAGTCACTTTTGCAACTGGCTCGTTGGCTATTTGTTCGATTTGATGGTGACTAAAGTTGTTGCCGTTCCCATCGGTTACTGGGAACTTTTTTACCCTGAATTTTGTTACTGATGATTCTGGTGACAGCATAAAGGGATCAGTGGTTTCTATTGTTTTAAAGCTACTGTTGTGCGAACGGGTAACTAACTTTTGTATGGGAAAGAAAAATCATGTTTTCACTTTTTAGTTTTTGTGGTGAGAAACTGTTTTTTTTTTTTTTTTTCTTTCTTTCTTTCACCCCGGAACTCGTAAAATGCTAATTTAAGCTCATGCCGCTTCGGGCGGGACTTTCTCGTGGGTGCCCACACAAGCATTCCGATAAAAGAAAATTCTCAGGCAATATAAATAAAGAAGCTATTCTTCTTTGACGCGGGATTGAACTATCTAAATAAATGAAAGTTGGCTCTTGAAGATGACCAAGATACAACCATTATTTAATAAAATTGCTATAATAGGGGGAGGTCCAGCTGGACTTGCCGCCGCCAAGGCACTTGCTTTCGAACCTGTTAATTTCGCAGCAATTGATGTCTTTGAAAGAAGAGACCACTTGGGTGGCTTGTGGTACCACAATGGTGACAAGTCATTGATACATCCTCATGTGCCCAGTACTAGTCCAACGGATGGTGATATTCCCGATAAGAATGCCAATGCATCAGACATGTACTTTTCAGCAATTTACCAATATATGGAAACAAACATTACCCATTGGTTGATGCTGTATCGTAATCTCCCGTTTCCCTCAGGAACATTCATTTACCCAGAGAGGCAGAAAGTGTTGAAGTATATCCAAGAGTATATTGATACGATACCTCATGAAAAGGTAAACATTCATTTAAACTCCAACGTGACTCGAGTTGAAAGAGTAAAGGGAGTTTGGGAGATTGACGTAGAGGGTTACGACAACACGGTGCATTGTTTGGAGTATGATGCAGTGATTATTGCCAATGGACATTTCAACACCCCGTTTATCCCCAATATTGATGGATTGTCTGAATGGAATAAACAGTTGCCCAATACCATTCTTCATTCAAAGTATTTTGAATCGCCAAATACTTTTAGAGGGAAAAGAGTACTAGTTATAGGTAATTCCGCTAGTGGAGTTGATATCTCAACGCAAATCAGTACTGTTGCTGAAAAAGTGTATGTTTCAGTACGAGACTTGGAGAAAATTGGGTTTCAAAATGACTTGATTGAATATATTGATTTGATTGAAAAGTACGATTGGAAGGATAGATTGGTGGTTACAAAATCGGGTTATAAAATTACCAACATTGACGTCATCATTTTCTGCACTGGGTATCTTTACAGTTTGCCATTCTTGTCTCAAGATGTGATTAAAGACGGGGCACATGTACACAATGTGTACAAGCAAATCTTCAATGTTGATGAGCCATCACTTACTTTCGTGGCATTATTGAAAAATGTTGTTCCTATGCCATTATCAGAGTCACAATCGGCATTGATTGCTCGATTTTACAGTGGGAGATACGAGCTTCCAAGCCAAAAAGAGAGACTGAAATCATACGAAAAAGATTTGGTTGAAAAAGGTGATGGGTCGAAATTCCACGTTTATGGAGTTCCTGAGGATATAGAGTATTATCGACACTTGCAAGAATTGATTGATGCACAAGGGTTACGGACTCCTGGGTTAGTTGCACCAATATGGGATGATAAATTGGCTCATGAACGATTGATGTCGGCAGAATTGAAAAATAAGAGGTTACAGGAACTTGTTGAGCATGTGAAAAAGTTACGATCTGAAGGTAAGGATTTTGAATTACCACAGTAAGGGAAGGTCCAATGAATGTTGTGGTACATTGTGATGATCATTCACATTTTGTTTTTTTTTTTTTGCAACACTATTCCATTCTTTTGTGTGTGTTAACTACTCCTCTGTTATTTTTTTTTTTTTTTTTACAACCAATATTGAACACATTTCCTGTTGAAGCCATCCCCCCCCTCCCACTACCACGATGCAAGCTCAACTTGTTAAACAGAGGGTTACTAACCAACAATCACAATTGCTTATCCATGAGTTGATTAGTGTTTCCATTTATTGTGTTACCTTTTTGCGAGATGTGTTTGAAGAAAACAATTATATCGACACCAAATACTACAATGAGAGGTACCCACGGCCCGACGCAAACTACATCAGAACAAAGAGGTTAAGACCTGGTATTACCACATTTGCTGATCTGATTATTAAATGTGTTGATGAAGGAATTAAAGATTCCATTGAACGGGGGTATTTGAAAGCAGTACTGTTTGTAATTCAAATACCAAGTGATGGTGGGTATTCAGTTTGTGAAAGTTACATGTTTGGCATCAATTATCTGACAAACCAAGTGCTGTTGTCGGTTAACAATAACAATAAGACTGAGACTGAGGTAGAAGTGTTTGAGTATGATCAAATTATAAGTCAAATTCAGGGAATGATTAAACGATTAATTGTCATGACCCAATCGTTTGATTTGTTACCACGCGAGAAATCAGTCTTGATTAAATTGTTATTCAATGATTCATGCCCAAAGGATTATCAACCACCACATTTTGTCGATGCGTCGGATTTACCACCAACTACAATCAAGATTGATAAAAAAAGATCTTCTGGTATAAATGACCTTGGTTGTGTGAATACTGGATGCAACAAGGTGAAGTTGAGTGTATTGGTTGCTGATAAAACTGGTGTAAGCTCTATGGATGTGGATCCATTTGATGTATTTGATGGATGCAATGATGATGAACCTATTGGCGATGTTCCTCCTGCGTCATCTTCTTTACATTTGGATAGTTTTTTGAATACAGGTGGGAATGAAACAGCTGCACCTACTCAGTTTGTGTCAGCATCAGCATCAGCATCAGCATCAGCATCATTTTTGTCGTTGCATGCTAAAGTAGTTGCAGTTGCACCAACTTGTCAGAAATGCAATGTAAAACTTAATCTTGTTGAGTACGGGTATAACAAAACACCGTTAAAGAGACCACTCACTTGTACAAAATGCATGTTTGGTTCCAATATTGATAAAGATTTAATTGTGTTGCAAAAAATTAGACTCTTGTGGGATTATCTTTGTCATCATGAGTTCCCCAACACCAAACAATTGTTGGCATTGACTAGGTTGACTTTAAGCGATGGTGATATATTTAGGAGTATGTTTAATCATTTGTTGCTGGAAAATGTCCTTGTTATTAATAGAGGTATGGGTGGGAATGGGAAACTACAATTTGAACATGGAACGATAAATTATCGTATTGGATGTGGTGAATTTACTGCCATGGTGGATGGGATCATTGATAATTATGGTACACCATTGATTAAAAATCAATGTTATTGTATAATTTTTGTTCCCATGTCACACGAGCAGTTTCCTTATTTATCATACAATGAATCATTAGTTGATTTGTATTTCCCCAATCTACAATTACCAAGAATCAACTTTGTTAAATTGAATTTGAGGAAATTTAAAGCAAGGTGTTTACAAAATGAAACTCAATTTGATAGTAGTAGTGGTGGAATAGGTGGAGTTTGTGCGACTGTGATTCCAGATTCACAAGCATCACCAGGGGTGGTTGCTGTAAAGAAGAAAAAGCAAATCAGGTACAGAGCAGTTCCTCGTGTTGTTGAATCTGTTGTTGATAATGATGATGATGATGATGAAAATGAAAATGATGATGAAGGTAAAGAAGATGCAATTAATATTGATGCATCGTCAATTGTCGGTGGTGGTGGTGGTGGTAGTAGTGGTGGAGACACAATACAGCAAGAAGAAAGTGAAGAAGATCAGGATACCATTATGCAAACCACAAAGCAAGTTAAGGATTTGTCATTTGCTGATTCAATCGAGTATTTGTCCCAAGAGCCATTACCATTAAAGTTGGAAGAAACAACATTAAAGAGAAATAGAGCAAGTAGTTTGAAACAACTGCAAGAGAGGCAAATAAAGAAACGGAAAGTCAGTGTGAATAAAGTTTAGATCGAGGGTGTCGTATATCTGTGTATATGTATCTGTATATGTATCTGTACGTGTATTTGTGTGTGTTTTAACGTTTAATGTTTCGGTTGTTCCGACGGAGAAGAACAGTTGTAAAAGTTTTTTGTAGCATATTGTTAGTTTGCGCAATTGCGTGTGTTGTGTAAAGATGAGAGGCGGACAATCGAAAAAAAAAAAAAAAAAAAAAAAGATACAAAAAAAGAACAAATTGCTCTCAACAAAGTGTCCTGTAAATTGAAATACAGATTGAATTTAAATGAGTGTAAAAACCAGTGAGTATCTTTAGGAAAGTGAGTTGAATGTATAAAGAGAGAGTAAGGAAATGGATGTGTGACTCTTTTCTACCAAATCAACTATGGCTGAATTTTATTTAAGTATCATAGTGTGTATTTTCTAATTTAGTTTTGCGCTTCTCCTTCGTTTAAGGAGAAGAGGTTTACGTAATAGAAGAAAGTCATTTTCTTCTTCTTCTTCTTCTTCTTCTTTCAGCATAACAACAACAACAATAGAAGCAAAAAAAAAACAAGAAAAAAGAAATTTATTTACTTTATGTTTTTTTTTTTTCTTTTTCGAGTTTGTGTAATATTAGTGTCTTTTTTCTGCTTTCTATTGTTGTTTTTTGGCATGAGTCGTGTACTATGGTCGTGTGTTGGTTGGTTGTTGTTGTCTAAATAAATTGGGAAAGTAATACGAACAACCAAAAAGAAGTTCTTACAAGATATCAATTTACGGTATAGTCCACATAAACTACAACACTTGTATATATATATATACACGCATATATATATATATATACGCCTTAGTTTGTAATATACTAACTTGTGAATATGCCATATATACAATATGCGATATATATATATATTCATATATATATATATTTATAAGAAGGTACAGTAAGTAGTAAGTGAAATAAGGTGTTGAACAAAAACATGAACATGAGTAAAAACTTTTTGTGACAAACTTCAACTCTACGTTGGTTTCCTTGGTTCCTATTGGCTTTCACTGTGTTGTACGTCCTATAAATAGCTTTTTACTACACCTCTCTTCTCTTATTAAGGAAAAATTCTTTTTTGTTTTTGTGAAGAGGAAGGGCAAAAAAAGAAAAACATCCAATCGGAAAAATTAGTTCAAACGACACAGAGGTAGACACACAGAAACAGACACACAGACACACAGACACACAGACACACAGAGGCACAGAGGCAAAAGCAGAGGCAGACGAAAAAAAAAAAAAAGAAAATTTAAGTTGTCTGTCGTTTTTGTTGTTTTTGTTGTTTTTGTTGTTTGTCGCACTCAAAATCGTAATTGATCACTTTATTGGGTTTTTGTTCATACTTTTGATCATCATCATCATCTTCACCATCAAAGAACGAAAGAACGAAAGAACGAAAGAAAGAACGAAAAAAAAAAAATTTACTATAGACTATAAACTATAAGCTATAAGCCATAAGCTATAAAGGAAAGAAACACTGTACTACTTACTGCAACCTCCCTCCATCCTTGCCAAATCATTTTTATTTTTTTTTTTTTTTTTTTTTACCTACCTTTTCTGTTTATACCACATCCATATACATTATTGATTGTGTTTCACCATGACAAAATCATCCTCAACCACACCAACAAGCAAGAGGAAAAGACATACAAACTCCAAATTGGGCTGTGCCAACTGCAAACGCAAAAAGATTAGATGTGATGAGAGTTTACCCCTGTGCAAAAACTGTTTAAAGGGTAAAAAGGACACTTGCTCGTACTTGTCGTTGTCACAAGATGCCATTGAAAAGATTAAATTGACTCATTCTTTGAGAAATTGCCAAAATAAGTTGCTTAATTCAAATTACAGGTTACCTGCAACAAATGTGATTACACAATCATCATCATCATCATCATCATCAAGAGCAAGATCAAAAGCAAGATCACAAAGTTTAGCTTCAATAGAAGGTGACACCAAAGAGACTAAATTCAGCAACATTGCTTCTTTTACTGATGATGGAAGCAGTGGCTGTGGTAACATATTGGAGTTTAAATTTGAACTTGCTGATTTACCAGTACTCATACCTTCAATCACTTATCCTCCTTTGCAATACAATAATCTTTCAATGCAAGATTTTACCAATGAATTTAAAGTTATCAATGACTTTGATAGTGATGACTACTACACCACTGGCTCACCAACTAATTCACAAACTGAACCTTTAACAACAACAACAACCACGAAAAAGAGTCATTTATTACCTAATGGGTTCGAACACCAAATTACATTCAATGCTTTCAACCCAAGAGCATTTAAACGAGTTAATTCAGCTCATACAGCCAATACTACAACCCCAGTAGTATCCGATTATAGTCTTCATTTATTTATTGGTAAAAACACCTTGTTGGATTACATGAGTGATTTAGTGTTGGATAATATGTCTGATTGGACATTGAGTATGGCTGTACAACTTGTGGGTATAGCTATACATTTAAATCACTTGAGGTCAAAACCAGCTTCTTTAAAAGAGAGTGACGATACACAACTTGTCCAGTGTCTTGAAAATCATGTTGCAAACTCATTTGACAAATGCTGTTGCATGTTGCAATCAAGAGTACAACAAATTCAACAAAGAAATAGCCTGCCCAAACACAAGCCCTGTAGTAGCAACGAAGCTGGTTATGATTTGGAATTGGCTGCTTATACGGGCAATTTCTTAACTTTTACTTCAATCATGCTCAAAATGGGTGTCAAGACCCATTTTGAAACTTTGAAATTACCCTTGCTTGCATACAATACTTATGCCCAATTGTATGAAGCATCAAGTTCTAACAAAAGCAAATTGTTATCAGTTGCTTCTTTATTGAAGAAGAATCTACAATATAATGTCATTAGTGTCAATGTGCCCTCATACAATCCACAATTTCTATTTGAAATTGAATCTAATTTACGAAGTCTTGAATTTATATTCACTGCTGATACATGCACATTATTTAAATTACAAAAACCACTCAATTCATCATCATCTTTGTCAATGGTTTACAGTCAATTTGAAACTTTAAAGTCACAATATTCATCATTGATGAAATTCATCAAGGATAAAGTATTAAACATTGTATTTGCATTACGTGATGAATCTAGTGTTTCGGTATACCCCATAAATGCATTATTTGACGTATTACAAACCTGGCACGCAATGTGTCCACCACAAGCCTTGGTCAACAACAACAACAACTGCAACAACAACAACAGCAATAACAACAAAAACAACTTTTCAACAACCCATAATACATTTTTATCCAATTACGACGAATCAGTATTTATAAACACCTTATCCACAACATTGTACAGTTACTATAGCGCCGTTGCCAGCTCCCTTGATGCAGTTTTCCCCAGTTGCAAATACTTGTTTAGTTTGAGCTTCATCTTGCCCGTGAGTCAATGGTTTAGCACCAATAAGGAAAACTTGACGGTGCCGAAATATAACCCCTATATCAAATCGTTTCATTCATCTAGTCATGGGATCGATGAGTTGTTGCAACGACATATCATTTATGCGTCGAGATTGTATGCGTTTTTTAAACGCCGGTTTGTGTTTTATCATAATAATATCAAGTGGTGTAATTACTATGGCGATGAAACTTTGCAAACTGGTGATGATAATGATAATAATGATGAGAGGATGAAGAGTAGAAAATTGACAAATGTGAATGAAGTTGCAATCAAGAGTTTTAATACCACATTGATACGACCAGAACATTATCCAACTAGAGATAAATCTGGAAACACAAACAACACAAACAACACAAACAACACAAACAACACAAACACAAACATAACCACATGCATCTCCTTCACGCGTGAAGACGACCCCCTAGTGAAGAACTTGTACGCACGTAATATTGAAACGTTGGATATCTTTAATGAATCATCAATACTCCAATTTGATTACGAGTCAATGTTGCTCCTCAAGGATTATCGATCATTTGACGATGAATGCGAAGTTAGTCGTGAAGTATTGAGCGTGGGGGATATTCGTGATCATTATGAGGATCGTATTGCCATTTTGACAAGACTGAGTCGTGATTGGTAGAGTTGGAGTTGGAGTTGGAGTGGGAATAATATAGACGTTTTTATTTTTTTTATTTTTTTTTATTTTTTTTATTTCATTATTCTTTTTTGCATTTCAGTAGAGGGTAATTTCTCTTCAAACTAGTACTATGTAATACTATTTACTTTACTGATGATGAATGCCCTTGAAGCTAACCACCTCTTTGAAACAATTAAACTTTGCTCCCATTTCCGTTTCCATTTCCGTTTCCGTTTCCGTTTCCATTGCCATTAGAGCCATTGCCATTAGAGCCATTGCCATTAGAGCCATTGCCATTTCCGTTTCCACCACCTCCCCCACCACTTACACTAGCAGAATCCGATTTAAAAAAACAATAGGAATCAAGAATCTCCTTATACGACTTGCTTTTCAAATCACTGTTAAACGCAGTTGATCGACCAGTAGATAAATTGCCCTTTATCGAGGCACTTGCTTTTGAACTCAAATTCAAATTCAAATTGAATTGGCCAGTATTCTTATTATTATTCGTACCAGTGGTAGTCTTGAATTTTGACTTGTATTTGGGTTCAGTTGTTGTTGTTGCAGGGTCTCTATCTTCAAGCGAATCGAGATCTTGATCGAGTTGGTGGTTTTGGCCGCGGTTGTTGGATGCACCAGCGTTGATTTTGCTGCTGCTGCTGCTGTTGTTGTTGTTGTTGTTGTTGTTGCCACTGGTGAGCTTCGTTGGTTTTCCAGTTTTGCTATTGTTGATGGTACGTTGCAGTTTTATTTGTGCGTCTCCGGTATTCTTCAACAACTCTTCGATATTCTCTCGAAGACTGGTTACACCACCACCACTAGTATCTACATCCAGAGTAACAATGGCATCACTATCGTTAGCTTCATCGTCAGCAGCACCACCAGTGACACCGGGACTATTGTAGCTAATCCCCGAATCAGATCCAACTCGTTTAAGATAACTGCTGGAATACCGCGGCTTCATCGTGTGATCTTGCAACTTTGAATCCTTATTCTCCAAATTATAAAAATGATGCTTTCGTTGTGGTGGTGGATGATGACAAATTCTCGATTTAACCAATTTGACCAAATAATTTTGAAATCTATTATTATCCCAATACTCATGCCCTTGTGTACAATACTTGATGCAAAATTGGTACCTTCTTTCCTTTTGATAATCACCGTAGCTAGATCCTCGAAACACGTCACCACTGGTAGAGGAGGAGCTACTGCCACTACCACCATCCTCACTCAATGAATCAGTGGACGAGTTTTTCGACATTTTAAATGTGTTGAATAAATTTTCAAGCGGAATCTTAAACGTGAATCGATCATAATTGTTTTTCGCCAACACATCAGCTTTTTCTTCAGTATATGTCGTGGGGATCTCAATAATTGTCATCCAATTGTCAACAGAGTATCGTACAGTCAAGTACTTCTCAAAAGCAAGATTTTTGACCGCAATGTGACCAAACAAGTATTTCTTATCAGCCGAAATGAATAATCGTTCGAGAAATACTGGTGTTCCTGTTTCAATTCGTTTCAAATACGACAATGGTGCAAAATTTAACAATTGCAAATCCCATTTGATCTCTGAAGTTGAAGTTGTTGCTGATGTAATGGGATACTTTGTATCTCCCAAACTGAAATTATGCAAATCATCATGATTATATTTATTGCGTGATTTGCGAACACCACCACCTCTTGAACTGATTCTTTTCACATCGTCGTCAACATCGTCTTCGTCACTGTATGTGTACCCGTAGTTGTAGTTGCTGCCAAATGTGCCCGTGCCATAATAACCATCATCATCATCATCGTTGTCATCATCGTCGTCATCATCGTCGTCATCGTAATCATCGGACGAATCTACATGTGCACCAAAATTGGGCGAGTTGCTGGCTGATATAGTTTTAGGGGTATCCTTCTTTTTAAAATATCTTATATCGGAATTTCCAAAATGAACTTTAAAAGTTGGTGTTGATGGTAATGATTTTGATCTTGTTACTGATTTGAGTGCTGATTTATGGTTAAAATAGTCTGGTGGTGCAAAATGATCATTATTTGTGTCTAGCGTTGATTGTATTGGTTGTGGTGAATGTGGTTGTGAGTGTGGTTGTTGCTGCTGATGTATTGGTGTTGGTGAAGGGCTAGCAGTGGGTGATTTATCCAGCTGGGACGTAGAAGGAGATGAAGAAGATGAAGAAGATGTCAGTGTAGTATGGGTGGTTGCGTCAACAAGTTCTTGCGATTGTAATTGTGATTGTGGCGTTGGCAGTTGTTGCAGTTGTTGCAGTTGTAGTTGTCGCCGTTGTTCGGGTGAGTATGACAAAGTCTTGTTGAATATGCTGTTTTCTCTGGTTCTATCATTAGATTGTGTAAAAAAGCTCTGTGATCTCGAAGGCTTATGTATAAAGCTCATGGATAGTGGTGTTGGTGAAGAAGGTGAAGCTTCAGAACTACCATTGGGTGAAGTAGACTCATAAGTAAAAGATCGACGACGGTCACGAGGAGTTGCTGAGTCATTGGAGGAGCTTGAAGTTGGTGGTGCAGTGGGGAGGTTGAATGTATCACCTAATGCCATTGAATGTGATGGTGGTGTTGTTGATGATGTTGTTGTTGAGGAAGAGGCAGAAGATGGAGTTGGCGATGATCTATTGTTGGTACTTGTATCACCTAGTTGGTTCTGATCTCTCCTTGTATATATAGACTCGGTTGTTGCCATTCCCACAAGAGTTCTTTCTTCTTTTTCTATAGTATGTATAGCAGTTGCAGTGATACTTTGATGATTACTATTGAGTCTTGGTCTTTCAGATTGGTTTGTTGTTTGCTATCTGAATGAAAAATTGTGTGTATATGTGTATATGTGTATATGTGTATATGTGTATATGTGAGTGTGTGAGTGTGTGAGTGTGTGAGTTTATGCAAGAAAAATCAATTTGTGGTTATGCCGGAGTTAATGGATGATATATATGCTCTGATTGTGTGATGTGAGGGTAAAGACCAGTATGCTAAGTAATTTATTGATGAGTTGGTGGTGGTTGGGTGGTGGTAGATGAACTGGTGATGAGTAGCTGCTATTTATATATAAAAGGGGAAGGGGGGGGGGAGTGAATATTTCAAAATTAGTGCTGATAATAATAATAATGATATGATGATGATGATGATTAAATTGTTTGTGTGTGTTAGTTATTAGTTATTAGTTATTAGTGTTAGTGTTAGTGTTAAATAGTGTGTTACACAAATACGTCTGAGTTCAACTTGTGTAAATTGTTAGTAATGGTGGGTAGTGTACTCAATGACAAAAGCGAATGCGTGTGTGTGTGTGTGTGTGTGTCTTTTTCATTGTTTTTTTGTTTCCGCTGTGATCTCCGATTGTATATATCAGGGAGTTACTTCCGGAGTTAAAGAAAAGACTTTGCCACAGTTATAGCCATCATATCAACCCATATGTAGTATGCACACACACATATATATATATACATCAACATTAGACAGAGAATTCTGTCTTTTCTCTAACTGTTGGTTGATTGGGTAGCGATAGACACGTAACATTAAGCACCATTTCTTATGATGGCTGAATTAGAGTTTTATTTTTTTTTTTTTTTGTGTGTATAAGCAAAAAGGGGGAGGGGGGAAGAGGGAGCAAATGGAGACAAGGTGGGGTGTGATTGAACCCAACAGAAATATTTCACCACCACCACTACCACCACTACTACTACTACTACGTTCGTAAAAGAAAGAAGAAAGTGGGATCGTGGTAGCAGTAGCAAGTGTTTGGTGCTATGCACATTGGTGTGATGTGTTACCTCTGGTATCTTTATCTTGTCGTGTGATGATTGTTTGTGTTGGGTGGCTTATAAAAAGTTTTGTTATTGGTGGGGAAATACAAACACACCAACAAGAACAGAAAACAAGGTATATAAAGCATATAGCAAAGATTACGTGTAACTTGTCTATAATCCTTTATGAATACAACTCACATATGTAAGTTACAGAGTGCATACATGTATTATACGTGTGCATAATCCACAAATAAACTGGTTTCTGTGCACATTTTAATAAGCTGATAATCACTTTAGCCATAGCTACATTATGACTAAAGCGTATTTTAATGTAACTGGCAGTGGAAGATGCGGGACATTTAACAAGGAAGCCCCAACATAAAGCTCAACACCACCTGCAAGTTTTAATCGTACTAAAATATATTATATGCCAATGGCTCATTATATTATAACACTCATCAAACAAATACAAGTCCCCTCAAAATGCTAAACATCTAGAACAACATTCAATTAGACAAACTCTATTGAGCTGTTCGAAACACAAGTCACCACAAACTATACAAAACCTATGCCCAGAGATTCGCTCCCAGATATGCATTCAATACAAGTACAATACACCTGCACTCTTCACAACTTTGTATGCAGATCTTTTTAGATCACGCAGGTGCATTTTGGCTAGTTCGTAACCAGGTGATTTCAAAAGTCTAGATCAAAAGTTGCGGAAGAGTGTGGTCTATCATATTAGTGTATTCCCGGGAGCGCATATTGCTTTTCTCAAGTAGCTCCAACCCACACTTAAACACTAAGCACCGCTTATGTGTTCCTCAATATACTGTTCCATTGTACTGATAAACCCTCGAATGATTTAATCGTATGTTATTTTTCTTGTTCCATCTTTGTACCAAGCCCAATCCCTTTTTGTCACTTTTTGTGTTTTGCGATCAACATTCATGACTCTCGTTTGGAGTCTTTTTTTTTGTGTTGATTGAAAAAAAAAGTGGCCGGAAATAACAGGAAATACTGTTCCGAGATGGGGAGAACCTACTACTTTGATTAAAGCTTACTACAATTGAAATGAAGATAATCAAGTCATGAGACGGGATAAGCGGAAAGCTCCGGAGTTGCAAGTCGTAGCCTTTATGAAAGAAGTACCTACAAACAGAGCAAAACAATAAACGAATCATAATAAAGTAGGACAATAATCCTTCTCGGAGATCTTTTATATTTTTTGTGCCGATGAACAACAAGAAAAGATCAACAAAAAAGAAAAAAAAGAAAAAATAAAAATTTGAAACCGAAATCCGAAAACAAAAAAAAAAGAAAAACACGCCTGGCCCAAGACTTCATTTGGCTTCCCCACCCCCAGCCCTCCTTACATATTGAAATAGACCTCATTTAATTTCATCCTCGGTGGGGAATTAAAATTGGACTTGAAAGTATTGAAGATAAAATAATATCCCAAGAAAATATAAGTCATGGAAGATTTGACCAAATCGTTGATTAATTTTTGCGCTTTTTCGGTTTTTTTTTTTTTTTCATTACCCCATTTCGAGATTTACGAGAAAATTGAATTGTCGTAAAAGTCGACACTGCGACATTTTAAATACGTCAGCAAGTGTCAAATTAGACACAATTTTCCACTGACAGAGATAGATGCATAAGAATGCAGAACGGAGTCGTGTGGTTACCTGCATGACAAAAGAATGCTTTCTAATACTCTAATTTATATATACAATTGTAACAACTACCAAATGAATAACAAACAGCACCACCACCAACAATCAAACTTGAATGTGAGTTTAAAGAAACTAAACCAAATCCAATGAAAATTGGTGGATGTTTTATGCTCACACTAGACGGAATCTCAACACTTTTGAACGTCAATTTATCCAATTGCAAAGTAAGGATACTTGTCTTGTTAGTCAAGATTGTTTCTGAACAAACGCCACCAACAATCAAGAGCTTTTCCTCGTGATTATTGTCAATCAATTGTCCTTGACTGCCAATTCGAGCAAACATTGGATGTTGCAAAATCACATCAAGTGTAATTTGGTTTGAGTCATGGTTGATTGTGAATTTGTATAATCGGTCATTGACTCGAGGTAAATGACTCTCGTTGAATCCTCCATAAATGTATCCTTCTCTCTTTTCTTGATTGAAGACTAATGTTGCACTGTACATGTTGTCAATATACTCGCCTCGTATTTCAAGAGTTTGGATTTTGTTGGTTTTTGCATTTAGTAGAATAAATGGGTCGCGACTCAAAGTTTCTGGTAATCCACCGAAAATGAGCAAAGTATCGTCATTTATAGCCACTGCTGAATGCCTAGCTCTTGGTGCATCCAATTGACCAACCCTAAACCAATTGTGGCCATCAAATGTATAGATGTCATCTTTAACATCACCTGGTCTGGTTCTACCTCCAGTAAGTAACAAGTTCGCACCAACATTGGTTAATTGATGACACATACGAGGTTGTGGGATGTGCGTTGACTCATGTTGCAATAACTTGCCAACTTTGCCGAATTCATAGTCCACAATAATTGTCTCATTGGTTCTTGTTTGTTTCAATCCACCATGCACGTAAATATTCTCATTCAATTTACTACATGCGGGGAATTTAACTTGTAATAAATCAACATCATCATTATCAAATCGATCATCAATGCTCAACTTTACCTCCTCGTCAACTTGCAATACAACAGCTTCCTTTTGTGCATCAACATCATCATCAACCTGAAAGTCAAGATTCAATTTCTCATCATAAACCAACTGTAATTCATCATTAGTTGCATGAAGAACAATATAATGTTGACAAAACAAAATAAACTCTTCCCATTCATCAAACTCCTCCACTTGCATCATCTTACTCTTTACCTCCTGCTCCTCTTCTTCAATCAACAATTGCCAGTTTTCAAAAAGGTTTCTCACTTCTGCAAATTTGTAATACTGTTCAAACCGACTCAATTGTAGCAGTTTTGTAGGGTATTGCTCAACACACTGGATGGGGCTTCGTAAATGTGCGAAATGGTACAACATCTTTGTTGCAAATGCGTTTTGGGCACCATCGGGCATGATTTGTTCCAATATGATGAAATTTGAGTTGGCAGTGTTTGAAGATATTTCAATTACTGGGTTAGCACATTGTGGTTTCATGTATGCTAATGAAACTTCAGCAATGAAAACATTCATTTCATTAGATGACTTGGACAATGATGATGGTGCATTCTTTTGGGTGAAGAAGTGATCAACAATGTGTTGATACTGGGTTAAGTTTTTCAAATCACATCCAATTAATTTGTAATTGACAGTGTTCAATTTACACATTGCATCATCAGTGGGCAATTCCTCGCCAATTAGTTGCTTGATTTTTTGTGATTTCTGAATCATGGCATATTTCTCTTGTACCAAGTCTGGATAATCGATATCAAAGAAATTAACATCAATTTCATCATTACCACCCCAATTGAATCCTTTATTCCTAATACTCAATACTTGGAAAGGTAATGGGTCAAACCCACATCCCAAGTTAACCACATTTACAACTTTCTTTTTTTCACCACTCTCGCCTCTCTCCACGTGCGCTTCCACATCTTGTTCACCCCATTGACTACTGCCAATAATTTTATACAATGTCTGTCGTACACTCTCCATACGTATCCAATACCCTCGATTAATAGCTGGCGACCTTCGATCTCGTCTCAGTGATGGGACGAATTCACTAAACCATGTCCCCAATTCTGGATGCAACTGCGCGAAGTACAATTTTTCAACACTACGTTTGGATACAATTGATGAATTGTTGGTTCCTTGAACTTGTTGATCATTGTAGTGTTTTCGTCGTTGTTCTTTTTCTTTTCTCTTCTGTTGCTGCTGCTGCTGCTGCTGCTGTTTTGATAGAGTCTCAAGAGAGGAGGTTTTGACTTTTGTTGTCGTCATTTATAGGGTGGGGTCAACGCGCTGATATATGACTTTCTTGGTTTTGTTGAGAAAAGTGTGGTTAAAATACTTTGACAGGATGAGCATCTTGAAAAATTAACGTTACACAAAATTGCTCTATCGCTACCATCGCCATGCAAATTAAAGCGCCAGAAATAAAAAAAACACCGACGAAATCAATTGTTGTTCTAGCTTCCTTTTTACTGCAAAATCAAAGCTCAACTCGATGATGAAACGTACTCATGAATGAGTTTTGGACAAAAGAAGATTTCTCAAATTGGGAATGATTCTGCTCTCGATTCAAACCTCATGCTCAAAGCTTTTCGAGTTCAATGGTAAACCCTTTTTGATAAGTTTACACCCATGCGAAATCTCGAATCGAGTAATTTCTAACCTAAGTTTCATCGACGTGATGCCACTTTCACATCAAAAGAAATACCCAATTCTTCAACTGTACCCAAATTTGAAAGAAGCAGTTTGTCGATTGCTTCAACAGAAGTCAATCGTATGGTTTAGGACAATGGATCTCAGTCAACATTGAAATGCTAGTCTATATCGAATTGTGGGACATTCAATACAAAGGCTTGTTTTCCACAATCTTTGAAGCACGTTCCTATCGAATATTGTGCTTGCAACGAGATCACACCCATGTTTGGAATTTTACAAAATTTGAAAGGTTTACGCATATATCATAGTTTTATAAAACATGCCGCTTGTGGTTTTGCAACAACCTGGATTGACGTATTGGATGTTTCATATAATGAAATCGAACAAGTAAATCTACAGTTTTCTCCGAACTCGATGACAAATTTAGAAGTAGTTCGTTTGAATTATACTAAACGGTTGGCTAATTTCAACTTGGCTTTGATCGGTCGTGGCATGTCTGGTGTCTAGCATCCCAAGCTACGGGAAATATTTTAACCGGTGTCAACAAGTGCATGAATGAAAATCAAAAATTGCAATTCATTGCGTCGTTGCAAAAATTGGTTAAATCTTCGTGTTTTGATTGTATCACTCCTCCTAGAATTTGGCCCCTTTGTTGCTTCGCGTACCAGGATGAGGTTGCAGGTGCGTTACTTCTGAAGGATGTATATTCGGACTTTAGGGACAATTGGGACTCTCGTTATTTAAGCTAAATGAGGCTACGACGCCAAATTTGTGTTTTAAGTGAAACCCATAAGCTTCACAAAGCTTGTAGATCATTAATTTGTCGATAAAAACTTAAAGCACAATGTCGAAGTAACACGGATTCTCGATTTTGAGGAAATGGCGTCTGTGGGTGCTCTTCGTCAAACATCAAACCATAATTCCAACGTGAGTGTTGCAAAAGAAGAATAAAAGAAAAATCAAGGAGGAGAAAGAAAAGAAAGAAACAGAGGACAGGTTTAAGTCTTTCATCAAGCAACTTGGGGGAAAAATATGGACTACACGGCTCACAAGTCAGCTTTGGAAATAGCTGATGAAACAAGCAATCCAGCGTGAGCGGAAACAGTAAGCCAATTGTGCTTGGATGAAACCGATGAAGCTATGGAATCTGTTTGCATGGATTGTTTTATGAATTCCACTTTGAGTTTGTTCGAATTTCTGGATATGGCCCACATCGTACCAGAAGTTCCTTTTATGAAGGAGTTAAAGGTGACTATGCAGGGTAATGTACCCGACAATAGGTTGGACGAATTTTCATGTTTCCTTCAAAAAGCTGCTGCAATTACAAACTTCACCAAGCCCCCGTATTTCGAGGAACTATGTAATTCTGCATGGTTCAGAGGAGCAGTCTACTATATTGTCAACATATTTACTTACGTTGCAACAAATTCCGTTCCTCGGAACTTCAATCTAGTGCGCTTTGAAAAGCTGGTTATATCATTGTACATGCTTTAATTTTTGCCTGTCTCGTACTACCAAGGATCCGAAAACAAATCAGTCACTTTAACTGGGGTCATTTTCGATCGATGGGTGATTACGCAAACGGAGAATGCAAATAATAGGAAATGGGAAATCAAAAAGATCCACAGAAAGATTTTGCCACAATTTTTCTACATCAGTATCGGTCTGTTTCATAATGAAGCAACCTTTGAGTTTACTTTTGAACCATTCTTATATTCACATGCAAAGTTTTTAGACATGACCATAACCCATGGAAACTACGTATCCCTCAATGAAGGAGGGGTATATTTGGATGTGGTGTTTGCGAGTGGCGAGGTGATAGTATTTGAAGTCAAAAACAGAAGGCTCCGGGCTTCCTTAATACGAATGAAGATAAACACAAATCAATCTTGAGTCAGCTCACGAAATACTCATTGGCAATGGAACTAGCTGAAAAAGAAGAGGGAATTTCAATTTGCCTCGTTTCTGACGATGCCGTTGTTGGGACGACAATGAAGATCGTTGCTACCTTGAAGTTCTCGGATGGTTACATTAAAATTGTTGAAGTGTCCTACGTGAACCATGAATATTCAAACTCAAATACTCATGGGCTTTTTGCGGCGCTTGGTGTTTTAAAACAAGCTATCAGTCTTTCCAATAAGTTGCAATTGCTTATCAAAGAAGATGTTTGTCAGAAGTACGCAAATAGAGAGTGCAATCAAGTAGCAAACTAGAAGAGCAGAATGTAACAGAACAAGAACCCTCACCACCAGAGCGATAAAAAATCATTTCACGTCTAAAGATTTGCTAGATATTTTCGAGTGTAGCTAGATTTCTTGCTAAATATTGGAAATAGTTAAATATTTGCTAATATTAACCATAGGTTGTGGTTGTTGATGCCAATAATAAAGGAAGAACAAGAGCTACCTTTGTGAGGTCTTCATGGACTGACTCCTCAAGTTCACGATCTTTTTAGCTGTGTAGCCAAGTTCGAGGGAAGACCTCGCGTCCCGAATCGATATCAAATCATTCCCAATTCACCACAATATCAAGTCCCTTTGATAACCTCTTGTTTCGTTCCTGACCACACACCGATAGTTATTGCGAAAATACGAGGTACTCATTGATCCCGATTTCTGCACTACCCCTTATTCCCCATACTAACTGTTTGTTATATTCACTCACTTGCTCTTAAATGCAGCTTGTAAATGCAGCTTAAACCCATCTGGAGGGCTAGTTTGACAGCGTCTCAAATAATCTACTGCACACAATGTATCTTTTAAGTTTTTAATATTCGCAGCTCTTATACTTTCTGCATCATCGCCATCACCAACGCGGTCACTTCTACTCTTCATTAGAGCATCATCGTCTTCATCATTACCATTTGCACCACCACCACCGACACCACCTCCTTGATTCAGTTGTTGTTGTGCTGATCCTTTCTCATTACGTAACCCCTCACCACACTTTATCCAAATCCTGCCATTAATCCCCACAGCAATTTCAAATTGGACTCGAGTAGCCAATACCTCCAAAACGAGCAGTTTAGGATTAAACAACAACTCACGAGCAAAATTCATGGCAACATCATCAATAACAAACCCAGAATCATCTAAGATTCCAAACCCACCCAGTTCACGATTATTTGACGCATCAAAGCACTCCAACTCAGTTTCAAATGTCGAGTCATTATCATCATTGACTACTCTTGCATATACAACTTGTCCCACGTTCAAATTGGGTCGGTTTTTGCGACTGGCGTTGGGGAATGACATGAATGATAATAGCACTGGGGGTGAGTAATTTTGTAAGGAGACTTTGTAGTAGTCGCCCATGGATCCGGTGATTGTGCCAATTACAAAATCGTTGTTCTGTGGAATGTATCGCTTGGTGTTGGATTCTATGTATAAGAGCTGCTGCTGTTGTTGTTGTTGAGTCCTTTGATCGATATGGAGGATACCGGCGGTTGAAGGGATGAGATTTTGTGATTTGGGTTCTTTGTAAACTCCAGGACCTATCTTGGTTTTGGTGGTTGTTGATGATGGGAGTTCTATAGGAAGCTTGTCCCCTGGTACTACTATTGACGACATTTGTATGTGTTGAAGAAGGGAGTATTACTGTCAGAGATGAGATATGCAGATTTTCTGCGAAATTTCGTGCTTTTCGACTACGCTACCACACTTAAGATGGTTTACACTTTACTACGAATACATCATCACTAAATTTATCGAATTACATAAAATTTTACATACGAATCTAGTATTAAAATGCTACAGAGCGCCCCTCCCCCCACCAGCTTAATCAAAGCAATACATTCTTGCTTCGCCATTTTCCAATCCCGACACAAACCTGGAATCACTCAAAGCAACACAAGATACACTGGCAGCATTACCAAACGTATGCAAACATTTTCCATTTTGTAAGTCCCATACTTTGATCATGCGATCATGAGCTCCACTAATGATTCGAAATGTGTCGGCAGCAATTGACCATACGCCTTCAATGTGGCCGAATTGGGTGCGGATGCATTTCCCGGTTGTCACATCCCATAGCTTGATGGTGTTGTCAAGGGACGAAGTGAGAATATGGGTCGGGAATGAGTTTGTTGCCGGAACCAAACTGCGTACCGATGAAGAGGAGGAAGAAGAGGCGGTGCCCAAGTTTGTTGGTGGTTGATGTTGTGAAGAAGATGGCAATTGATGCGTTGGTGATGACAGTGCATCAGGTTGATGTGCGTGAAGCTGCAGTTGTTGTTGTTGTTGCCTTACCCTATCGCTTTGCTCTTGTTCACTTTCGCCTTCACTTACATCCTCGATCAAATCCTCTTTATAAGTCAATGGAATCACACACTGCACTTGTCCAATATGACCATTATTATCCATGCCACCAAAAGTCATGAGACATTGATTGGTATTCATATCCCACATTCGAATAGTTGTATCGTCACTAGCACTAAATATTGTATTTGAGCCCGGGTGGATCTTGACACAATTGACCCAATCAGTATGACCACGCAATGTATAGCATGTTCTTGAATCAACGTGCCAAACACGAACAGTGCCATCAGCTGATCCCGAGACGATGGACTTGTTTGAAAAATCGACTGAAACAACAGCATCATCGTGTCCTCTATAAGTGGCAATGCATTGACCTGTGTGATAATTCCATACTTTGATAGTCGAATCTAATCCACCAGTGATTAATTTCTGGTTATCAAATACTAATGACCGTACACCTTTGGTATGACCAGTTAATGTCTTGACACATTCACCAGTTTCAACTTTCCATATTTTAATTGTCGAATCATATGAGCCGGTCATTAGATATTTTCGGTTAAATTGTAAACAAGTAATACCATCCTTATGGCCAATAAAAGACTTCATCTTGTAAACTCCTTTGCGCCAGTTCTTTTCCAACTTAAACCTCTCTGAGTAAACCGATTTCCAAGGGCGTTTCTTGAGTAGTGGGGAAGTGGTAGTTGGTTTTGAATCAACTTTGGCTTTTTTACGCTCCGGCTCATCTGGTGTGCGTTGTGTAACAACCGATTGCCCCTGTTGTGATGCAGTTTCGTTGGCTTCTCTTGCTTCTCTTGCAGCATCTTCATTTCGTCTAATTGGTTTGATCTCTTCCTCAGTCATATCTCTTGCTCGCTTCATGTGCATCAAGGGAAGTCCCCAACCACAATTTGGGCATTTACGATCGATGTGTTGCTCACACATGTGATGCCAAACTCGATCATCATCGGCTAATGTTTTCCATTTCCGTGACACTTGTGCCGCATTACAAAGACTATTGCAATCTAAATAACAAAGTATTTTCAAAGCAATTTCTTGTGGTAAAGTTGAAATAAAATCAATTTTAATTAAAGATGCCACTTCTTGTGAAACAAATGACAATTGGGGGAAGCAACACTGCGTTAAAATACCTTGTAAAATCAATTTACGATGATGTTCTGGGGCAGCACTGAAAATAGACCAAACATGACTGATAGCTTCTTGATCTCTATTGGGTAAGTCTTCTAGTTTCTCTTGTAATTTTTTCATCTTTACTTCATCCGTTTGCTTGTTACAAGTTATATCTGGGTTATGACGATAGCAGTACTTGTGAAAGTTATCTTTTGGTATTAGGCTTTGATCACTGATATGTTTCACTAAAAATGGAGTAACCACTGAAACATCTTGGTTGGGGATGTTAGACACTGGTGAATTTGAACTAGGGTTGGATGGCGGAGACAACGGCACAAGTGTTTGTGCCTTCAAATTATTTGGGGCAGAGTCTGTGATAATTGTGGATTTGATAGACGAGTGAGACGGTAGTATAGATGGAGATGATTGTCTTGACATGGCTGGTGTGGCATGTCTTGAACCTGAACCTGAACCTGAACCTGACCCTGTAATCTCTTCACTTGACGATGTGGTTGAGTTGATGATTTGGTTGAAGTTGCTTGTAGTGGCGTGAGAAGAGACCTGCTCGTCAGATGCACAGTTGTTTTGCAAGTTCATACGGGGGGTAGCGGTGAAGGTGATTTATAGACTGTGGTTGTGTTGAAAAAAATATTTGCACTTGAGATCAAGAGAAGCAGTTGTGTGTATATTCAAAGTGAATAGTGGGTTATGCTCGTAATAGATCAGAAAACGGATCAGACGGTGCTGAGTGAATAGTTTGTTTATCCAGTATTGGTGTGAAACTTGAACTTTGTTGGTTGTAAATCAACTATAGTGGTTGTTCTCTTCTCTATAAAAATATGGTAAAGTAAAATTGTGTGTGTGTGTGTGTGTGTGTGCAAAAATAATATTAAATGCGTGGAATTACGTTTGGGTCTTCTTTTCTTTTTATTGTCTTTGTTGTTTCTACTATTGTCATTTGTTTTCCTAAAGTGTGGCTTTCTATTTTGTCACTTTGCACGTACTTTCTTTTTCACCCAACAACAACCGATCGGTTCGGGAACAAAATGATCATCTTTTGAAAGCATTTGTGTACAATAATCAATACATAGATGACTGACTAAGGAAAGTCTAAAGACATGTAAGTTCACACAAAGGCATTATAGTATGCTTGTTACACGCACTTGTGGAACAGCAAAGTGTGAATAGGAAAGCTTATGGTCATCCCATTAAAACGTCCAGATAACAAGTATTCACGTGACTAGGTTGAAGCCCACCTTTCAGCTTAAAGGCACAAAAAATAGATTAAACTGTGTTTATCGCATCAAATTGTGGTGGCTCTTACGAAAAGTACTTTCAAGAAATGCCATATCAATGGATGATGGAACTCCGAAACTAGAGATAAAAAATGAGGATTGATAAGATAACTGTGTTTCATTCCACCACATAAACTATTCACGCCACACATTTTGCATCAACTTCAACTGTTGTTTGAATCAAAATTTCTACGTATTGAATTAAGACTGAACTCATAGGGGATCAGAGAAGCTTTTAGGACATCGTGATTGTTATATCGTTACGAAATGTGTTGTACTTAGTCTGAAGAAGAGGTGAAAACACTCACTAAGAAATTGGTCACGTGCGCGGAGAACTAAATCCGAAATTTTTTTCACGTCATTGAAAAATAGCATCTTTTGTGTAACTCAAGTGTCACACTGTCAAAGAACCCACTTGTATCACTTCAAAAGAAGCCACTATCTACAAAAGGTGGTCGTTGAAATACATTCATCCACAACTCACTTTGCGTTGCCCCGTCACCAAACTCTTCCATCTACAACTCTCGACACAATTGTCTAGATTATTCTAGAAACTTCTACTAGTTTTTCACGTACCTTTCGCAACATCATCTCATCTTTAAAAGAAGAGGCAAAAGAAAAAAAAAAAAAAATATATTGATGCTTTATTATAAACTTTTAATCAGTTAAATGAATAATTCTGATTTTCATATCGACAAGAAAGCAAGATTACTGATGTCAGAAGAGAGCAAAAACAACAACGACACACAAGAGGTGTTCACCAATGTCGGAGATCAAGTCCAGAGTGTAGACAATACGGTTAGACAGACTGGAGCAGCCGATGCGGAAGGTCATCCCGTTCAAGAAGTTGAATCGATGTGTATGAACTGCCATAAGAACGGTACCACTAGAATGCTTTTAACAAGAATTCCTTATTTTAGAGAGATTATTATCATGTCATTTGAATGTCCTCATTGTGGTTTTAAAAATAGTGAAATTCAACCAGCCGCTCAAATTGCGGAAAAGGGAGCAAGATATGTTTTGAAAGTTGAGGATAAGAAGGATTTCAACAGACAGGTTGTCAAGTCGGAAACAGCAACTGTCAGATTTAACGAATTGGATATTGAAATCCCACCAAAGAGGGGTCAATTGATCAATATTGAAGGTATCCTACAAGAAATGATTACCGATTTAGAATCTGATCAAGAGGAGAGAAAAAAATTGCAACCAGAGTTGTACCAAAAGATACAGGAGGTGATTGACAAGATAAAGCTGTACATCAATGCTGAACCTGGCACTTTACCTTTGACTGTTAGTATTGATGATCCAGCTGGTAATTCATGGATAGAATATGTGCCTGGAGAACCATCACATAAATGGGCCATGTATGAATACAACAGAACAGCTGAACAAAATGTGTTTTTGGGACTTATATCAGCCGACGATGTTGCCAAGCACAAGCAAGAAGAGCTAGAGAATAAAAAACAAGCCACTGATGCTAATATCTCATCGAACTTGAACAAAAAAGATGAACCTGCAACAGTGGTTGGCTTATCAGATGCCACTGAAATTGAAAATCTTGAAAATGAAGTACAAACTTTTGATGCCACTTGTTCAGCATGTTACAAGCCATGTTCTACCCACATGAAATCGGTAAATATCCCCCATTTTAAAGAAGTTATAATCATGTCTACTGTATGCGATCATTGTGGATACAAGTCCAATGAAGTCAAGACTGGTGGCGAAATCCCACCAAAGGGTAAAAAGATCACTTTAAAAGTCACTGATCCAGAAGATTTAGCAAGAGACATTTTGAAATCGGAAACATGTGGATTAAATATCCCCGAGCTAAGCTTGGATTTGACACCAGGTACTTTGGGCGGTAGGTTCACTACCATTGAAGGATTATTGAATCAAGTCTCTGATGAATTGCACACACGTGTTTTCACACAAACGTCAGATTCAATGGATGAAGAAACCAAAACTAGATGGGTTGCGTTTTTCGCGAAGTTGCAAGACGCAATTGATGGTAGAGTTGGCTTCACTATTGAAATGGTGGATCCATTAGCTGCTTCTTATATCCAAAACGTTTATGCCCCCGATAATGATCCAAACATGACCATTGAAGAGTTTGAGAGAACTTTTGATCAAAATGAGAGTTTGGGATTGAATGATATGAAAACTGATTAAAGAATTTGTATTGTACAAGTATATCTCAATTCTATAAAGTTTATCTCAAAATGCAATTGTAAAAGCTCTGCTTACATTTACTACTTCCTGTGTTTGTAATCACTCAATGCATCTCTCCATCTCGATGATTCAATCATTTCTTCTAATGATTTTCTTTGATTTGATGTGTGGTTCTCTTGAGCGGCGCTATCGGCGAATGGCGAATACGTTATATCATCATCAACCAATCTCGACTCTTCAAAACTGGTGTCGGGGATATTGATTGATAAATTCGGTTTCCTCGATTTGGGAGGTGAGGATGCCAGCATCTGATTTGATGTTTTCAAAAGCGGTGAATTTGGATAGTACACTCCAGTGGACATACCTGGGTCGCCATAGATGACTGAGCTTCGTTTGAGTGGTTGTTTATCATCATCATCATCATCATCATCGTCATCATCATCATTATCGTCGTTTCCAGTGTTACTCGTGTATAAATCTGGTGTTGGCTCAAGGGGACCGGCATTTTCATCAGTAACCGATCTTCGAGGATAGTCTGTGTTTATCTGCAAGTCTTCATTCGCCAAATAGCTTGTCCTTTGTAACCTTGTATCAAAAGCAATATTGCTATCTCTGATTCCCAACTTCCTATCCTTTTGGTACTTCCATCTACATGCATACGCAGCAATGCTTTCATAAACTCTCTTTGTGTGCATCTTTTTGATCACTTTATTGGTCAACAACTGACGTTCTAAGTAGTCAATAAGATTGAAGCACTTCCCGGTATCAAATGTTGTATACAATGGCAATTGCAAGATGATTCGAGTGAAAGATATACCTGGATCTTCATTAAGTTCCATTGTCAATAAAGCTTCCTCAACAAACATGTCAAATGCTTTCCTCCTCTCTCTAATCTTTGGAATATCCATTTGATTCATTGTTTCATCAATACACTCGAAATCAACAGTAACATCATATGGATCATTAGGGTTATTTCTCTTGATCCATTTACGACAAAGCTCCTTGATTTCCAATTCTCCATGATAGGATCTAAATGAAAGTGCACCTTCTAATGAGTGAAGCAATTTGGGCAAATCAATGGGCTTAATGTATCCACTTCCTTGTGGATCAAACTTTTGCCATGCTCGTTTAAATTTTCGAATTTCTTCACGTTGAATCAATTCACTATAATCAGTCTTTTGGTTAATGTAATCAAAACTGTCCAAAATCAATGATATGAACATATTGAGGAAAATGTACATTGAGATCAAATTCCAGGCAATGAATAAAATGTAAGCATACTGCTTACTGCCACAATCGTTTCGATCAGAACTTCCCTCTGATGTACAAAATGGCGTCGAAACAGTATAATCCTCCATGATGTAATTCCAACCTTCTCCAAAACTGCATCTGAATAGAACAATCAATGTTTTGGGAACTGATCTCAAGTTTATATTTCCCGATCCATTGGGACCAAGACGTGTCATACCAAAAATTTGATTCATGGCAATGGCAAACACTAAGAACACAATGATCCAGGTATATGACAATGATATCAATGCTGGCAACGAAGCCGACGCGAAACGCAATAACTGACTCAATCGGTTACTTCTGGGAATAACAAACAACAAAATTGCCACTAAGAATAACTTGTTGAAATTCATAAATGGAGAATTGTCATCCACGGGGAATGCAATAACTGTTGTTGTGAATGCCCCAAATGAAACACACAAATTGAATATGTTCCACTTGTAATGCAAATATGTCTTAAAACCTTGTGCAATTGCCAACATCACTGCATTCAAAAAGAAAAGCACCGATGTAATTGTGTATACTATAGTTCTAAAAAGGTTTAAAGCATCCGAGGAGGGAAAGCACTCAAGCAACAATGCTAACGCATGGAACGCCAACACGCAATTCAAAATTCTATGCCAAATGGGGTTTTTCTCCACCGTCATTTTGTAACAAAATCTTCTGAAAAAGGACAACAGGTAGTAGTCCTTTCGCTTTGACGGACGAACTTGCACCAAAATTTTCTTTATTTGATACCACGATATTTGATCTGTTGTCATGTATGCTCTCCCGGTGGTTCTTGAATAATTGCTGATAATGACTGAGACAAACAATGTCAAGATAAACACGGTACTAATGAAATTGAAGAGCACCACGAAAAACCCGTTAAATGGCGAAGCATTCTTTTCCGGTACTGTTCCTATACCTGTACTTTGCATCACGTTTGCCAACAAGTCGGTCCAGCCTTCAAATGACACAATCTCATACAACGAAGCAAACGATGTTGCGAATCTATTAAATTCCAATTGAGGATTAGTGTACACATTGGGACTCAAAATTTCCCAATCAAACACTTCATTTTTATACTCATTGATGCATTCATCTTCTGTCGACTCCAGATCAATACAGTATCCCAATCGTCCATTGAAGATGTTCAATCCCCAAATTGAAAATGGAAACAACAAACAAAGGGAGATAATAGCTGCATTGATGATCTTCCCAAACCCAGCAATCATTGTATTGTGAAAATTGGATTTCGCAGTCTCACTAATTGTCAAAAGTCTCAATGCTCTCAATGCTTTTAAACCCCTAACAATTCTCGACAAGTTGGCATCGTTTCTCAAATACGCAATCGACTCGATCCACAATGAAATCAAGACAATCAAGTCAATCAAATTCCACGATGAGCGACAATATGCATTGGGTGTGAATATGAACCCGTCAGCAAGAACCTTAATCAAAAATTCAATCGTGAAAAATACCGCAAATACATACTCTGACCAGAAAATCCAATCTTCACCACTATTTTGCATTCTAAAGATTGGTGTCATGTAACATGCAAGTACAACTAACGCAACTGTGGCAAGAAAAGTGAGAACAACAATACCTTCAGAAACCGGTCTGTATGGTGGAACACCGTCGATTCTTTCCCCGTGACTCGACTTTACCATTCTTTGACACAACCTCCGCACCTTGTGTCGAGGGCCCATAATGTAAAAAACGTAGTTGTACCTTGGGTTGGCTTCCAAAAATTTATTCTGTTGACTCAATAATGCATTTCTCTCCTTAATGATATTGTTTGCAAAACTTGACGGATCAAAATTTTCGAGCTTAAATTTGGTCTTCTTTTTCCTATTATTGAAATGAAAAGGATTACTAAATGTATTAATCATCCGAGCTGTATTAATTTGAATCCATCGTTTCCATTTAGTGGATGACAATTCCCTCATCTCGTCTCCTGGCTCTTCATCCTCTTCCTCTTCCTCTTCAATATCTGCGTCCAAGTCGCGATTCAAAAACTCTTGCACCGCAGTTCCACTGAGTAACAAATTCACCACAGCTTTTTCCAATTCATCGTTGTCACCTTTCCGTTTAAACAATTTGGCTTTCACTTTTTTCAACAACCCGGATTCTTCATGTACACTTTGTAACTTGTTTGTCATGACTTCAATGAATTGCAAGAGTTGACGTTTCCTCTTGCCTTCTTCTGAAACTTGTAACGTGTTTGCAATTACGGCAATAAAGATACTCAAAATCACCATATTGGATAGAATAAACCACATAACTAAAAAAATTGATCCAAAGGATCTTGCGGATGTTGTTCCTGCGTATTCTTGTAATGAGTACATAACATCGGTCCAATTTTCAGTTGATGTGATTATGTATAATGCAATAAATGACGCAGGTAAAGTATTCATGGGCCATTCCACATCATCAAGCTCATCATGCGGGATGGTACCTTCGAAAAACCTTGCTAAAATGATGCTAACCAAATACAATAAAATGAAATAAAACAATGCCAAATCAAAAATAATACGAATGTTTTTCATAATTTTCAACCACAATGTCCTTGTGATGGAAGTGGCCAACACGACTCTGTAAAACCGCATTAGTTGAAACACGGTTAGCCAATAATATACGTGGCCCATCTTCTCCTTCAATGGCTTTATGATAATGATGAAAGTGACAATCGCCAAAAAAAGGTCGAAACAGTTTCTCTTGGAAAGGAAAAACAACCGCCATTGAGGAAAATGAACAATAAATCTAATGATAATTTCGCCTAAAAGCACACTGGTGAAACTTGCTTCAAAACGATAAAGCAAATGACGACGATACTCTGACATTCGATGTGATCGAAAACATTGAACAAACAAGCTCACCACAATGACAATGACAAACAAAAACTCAAACTTGCGATAAAGCTTGAGATATCGATTCCTCTGCTCCAACTCTTTGACCTTCTCATCGTACTGTTCGCTTCCTTCGTTGAACGTTCTAATAAACCTCCACCCTAGCCCTTGTCTCTTTTGTTGCTTTGCAACTTCCAACCTAGTAACATTGAACGAGGCAACAATCACAGCAATAAAAACATTGAGTAACCACACAGTCATGACAAAGATGCACGCAATAAAGAATAAGCACGCAGCCATGTTATCAGTATCCATTGTGTAGTACATAATATCGGTGAAGGTATTTGCACTCATTATTACAAAAACCATCTCCAACGATTGTAATATATTGTCAAAACTGACAGTACCATTGTGTGGGTTTTCTCCCGATATGCATTGAGAATACTTGGGACATCGATAGCCCTTTATCACGCCCGATGACTTCCCATCTCGTGTCAAATAGGATCGTTTCAGACCATCGAGGCCAATAAATGATCCACAATACAGATCCGAATTGACAAAGGTGTCCGACGGATCATCGGGATTTGTCCACACACAATGCCTCGTAAATGATGATTTGAATGATTGTACTCCAATAATACCAAAAAATAACCAAAAGAAGGATATAAAGATGGACACATCGATGAGTTGCGGTAATGCGATTTTACAAGCGGTAAGAATCGTATTGGTACCAACCGTTAAGTTACACAATCTCAAGATCCGTAAACAACTTAAAGCTCTAAAAAGCATGATGTGGTGTTTTGCATCATAGTGGTTAATGGATAACAAAAGGGATATCCAAAAGCAAAACAGGGAAATGAAATCAAGTCTTTGCCAACTTTTCCTAAGAAATGCTCTTTTCAACTGCGGGTCGAGTGTTTTTTGATGATTGCCTTTGAAAAATGTATTTGCTGATCTCAATCTGTAGCCTTCTGGTGGGCCAGTCTTTGTCTTTAATGGCTCCGACGTGTCTTCTCTGCCATCTTCGTGAAACAGATCAAATTCGTATTTATTTTGCAAGTTGTAGTCCACCGAGGTTCGTGAATCAAGTAACCGTTCAAAAGAGCCACTATCATCGTTGTTTATATCACCGTTATTGTAATTGTGTTGTTGGTCGTCGCCGCTAGAATCGTTGGATTCCTCTCCTAATTCATCCTTCCTCATTTCTCTTTTGCTTACCTTGTGGTTTCTCTTGAAAGGGTGCACGAAAGTACTCTTGAAAACATCCACAATGCGACGAATTTGCAAACCAGTGTAATCAAAAATATCAGGAGGATATTCGACTCCCAACTCTTTAAACATGGCTCGATCGTTAACAAGACCGTATGCAATCACTTGCCCAATGATCTCCACTGTATAGATCACATTGATTACAATTAGCAAGTAGTCAGCCCAGTTGTAGCCTGAGTAATAGTACCCGTCCAAGTTGTGTGGATCCCATTGACGATAACTCAATAATATCACTTGAAACACTAAAATGAGCAATAGAAACAGGGTCGTTAATTGATTCTGTAACACCACATGGCACATTTGTCTTAGTTTTGACGCCGGTGGGAAAATTCCAAGCGATTTGCCATACAATACTTGTCTATGTGATCGAACGGTGCCATCCGTGTGCTGTGTTTGAATAGAAGGTGCTCTTTGATATAAAAGTGAGCCCTCCGCAGAAAAATCCTGCACCAGCGCACTTTGTGCTAGGTTCAAATCACTCGAGCTATGCAAGTATACCCCCAAACCTTGTGAAAATGTAGTTTCGTTGTATACTGATTCGCCTTTGTCAGTGGTGACGGTAAATTCGGGCAAGTTTTTGGACTCCTTACCAGGACTCGGACTCAATCTAAACGACTGTTCTCCTCCTGCCTCCATAAATGATGGGTACTCCTTCACGGGTGTTTTCAAATGTGAACTCCCGTGTGATTTCACTGGAGCCAATCCTAGTTGCTCCTTTTCAGATTGATCATCTCGTTTATCACCTGTACCGGCAACACGATTCGATATTCTAGCAATTGCGTTGGTAATCTTTGATGATGCATGAGCGGGAACTTCTTTGTTTCCATGAGGATTCAAAAGGCCCGCTTCGAGGTAGTCCAAATTTGGTTCCGTACCTCGATTTGGCGATCGTGGTTTCTGTAGCGATGTATTGTCATTATAATCAGTAAATGGCGAAGGTGAGTGCAACGAGGATCTGCTTCCGTCACCAGATCGAGCTCTCTGTAGTAGACTAAGATCTTGAAGTGGTATGTTTGTGGTATAATTGTCATTTTCGCTAACATCATCCCTCGATTTGATTATTGGAAACTTTGGTGGTTCTTCTTTTGTGGGAGTAGCAACAGGGAACCATTTGGCGTTTTCATTCGTTGTACCCAATGCAGATTTCAAGCCTTCTCGTAAGTCCTTGAGATCGTTGTCGTCTAGTGAACCTTGAATGATTGGTGAATGTTGAAATGAGTCACCAAGTAGCTGCCCAGGTTCGTCCTGAGGTGTGGTGAACCGATCGGTACGGAATGGGTTATTGTCTGTGAATGTAGATCCGTGCAGTTTTCGACGAGGAAGGAGAAGACCTGTTTGGAAAGGGTTTTCGTTAGATGTAGGTATACGCTGACTGCCTCGATCGGAGGGACCTCGGGTGTAGGTTTTATTTGGATCGTATTCTTCATCGTAGGATACAGATTCCTGGGTGCTCTGAGATACGATCCGAGTGGCTCTCTCATCATTTCCCTCGGTATCAGTGACCTGCAGTATTACAAAATTAGGTGTGTTTGCACTAGTGAATTGCCTATCCATCAATCGATCTATCTTTCTTTAGCAATGAGTCTTGTTTGAAAGACATAAACGTCTTCTGAGTATGCGATGCGAGTGTGACCCAGTTGTGATGTTGACGTTTCGAAGTAATGTGTGTGGGTGTGTGTGTGTACGTATTGGTTGAATGTGATTGTTGAAGAGTGCTATTCTTGTGTAATGAGATTTCAAATCAAAGAGATAAAACTTTTTTGGTGTAATTTACCTGTTTTTTATTTTTAGAAGCTGTTCAAAGATTGCAAACAGTGGTTAGATCTGGCACTCAATATCAGAAATTCAATACTTTACTTGATGCCCATTGAGAGTCACAACGGAATACATATACTAATCCGGGACCTCTAAATTGATTTATTGTGCACGTCATGTTCCACTAAAAGAGGCGAAGCTAGTTCTAATTTTGTACTCCTCACGACATCTTTTGACGATATGCAAATAACATGCTAGTGCACTATTGCTTTAACTTTGAAGCTAACTGTATGAATTCGAATAGAAGCGGCTCACAAATAGCAGATGGATTTTCAGATGAATGCTGAAAGAGCATGATCGATTCTGATCATACAGGTGCACATCCTATGTCTCTGTGCGTCGGCAAGAAACTTACCGTAGCATGATTTTTGTCTCAGCAAAGCACATTGAGGTTACAAGTACGTTTCGTCATTATGCATTGGCTTAGTTGGGCCGATTAGATTGCATTGTTCAACGACTCAAAGTATAAAGTCTCTATTACTATGTCGCATTCTGATTGTTACAAATTTGCGACACTGATTTGACATGTATTGTCTTTTCGTGCCGAAGTTCAGATCGGCAATGACTGAGAGCCTCACCTATACTTATTGTTGTTACGTCTTTCGCTGTATCGCACTATTTTCTTCATTGTAAGCCAACGTAAACCCAATTGTAATCAAAGTTGGTTTAAGCTTTTCTTTGTTTTATTGTTGAAAATACATCACCATCAAAGTGCCCGGTTGTGGTGTTTCATGCCTCACAACCACAATACATGTCCCCGAGATCGTGGACCGAAACAAAAAAGGCCATAGTAGAGACCAAATAGGCATCTTTTCTTTCGAGTTGTTCAATAGCAATTCCCCACTATGAGTATCACACAAAACACACTTTGGAATATTGAAGAATAAAAAGTAAAAGGAGGTCTCCGATTTTGTGTGGCTCTGGATCTTCGAAGAAGGATTGACACAGTATGTATGTTTTTCTTGACACAAAGATTCCTTTAGTGTGGATATTTTTTAGATTGCTTAATATACCACTATTTAGACAGATTACTATAAAAGGAGGGTGAAAAGTGTCTTTATTTGCTCAATTAATCCCGTTTTTACTATATTCCAGTTGAACGCCACTTATCAAAACAACAAGTACGTTTACTCGACACTCCCATCACTAAGATTACCAAAGATATTAACAAATACGTCCCAAGAGAATAATAATGTCACTTGCTGGAAAAGAATTTAAATTATCCAACGGAAACAAAATCCCAGCTGTTGCATTTGGAACTGGAACTAAATACTTTAAGCGCGGCCACAACGATCTCGACAAGCAATTGATTGGTACTTTGGAACTTGCTTTGAGAAGTGGGTTCAGGCACATTGACGGTGCTGAGATTTACGGTACCAACAAGGAAATTGGAATCGCTTTAAAAAACGTTGGTTTAAACAGAAAAGATGTCTTCATCACTGACAAATACAATTCGGGTAACCATACTTATGACGGAAAACACTCGAAACACCAAAACCCATACAATGCATTAAAGGCTGATTTGGAAGATTTGGGATTGGAGTATGTCGATTTATACTTGATCCATTTCCCATACATTTCTGAAAAATCTCACGGGTTCGACTTGGTTGAAGCTTGGAGGTATTTGGAAAGAGCCAAGAACGAAGGTTTAGCTCGCAATATTGGTGTTTCCAATTTCACTATTGAGAATTTGAAATCTATCTTGGATGCCAACACCGATTCGATCCCAGTGGTTAATCAAATTGAATTTAGTGCTTACTTGCAAGACCAAACTCCAGGAATTGTTGAATATTCACAGCAACAAGGAATTCTTATTGAAGCTTATGGTCCATTGGGCCCAATTACTCAAGGAAGACCTGGGCCCTTGGATAAGGTTTTGTCAAAATTGTCAGAAAAGTACAAGAGAAATGAAGGTCAGATCTTATTGAGATGGGTGTTGCAAAGAGGTATTTTGCCCATTACTACAACCTCTAAAGAGGAACGTATTAATGATGTTTTGGAAATTTTCGATTTCGAGTTGGATAAAGAAGATGAGGATCAGATCACTAAAGTCGGAAAGGAAAAAACTCTTAGACAATTTTCGAAAGAGTATTCCAAGTATGATTGAGGATACCTTGTGATAGATGCCGAATGCATATACGGGTAGTTGTGTAAGGTAATTCCCCCCCCCCCCCCCCCCCCC